>Ga0315553_10000252_pt1 | contig 49174 bp, 46 predicted proteins | sample SalMarSW160140MG_FD_203099 | JGI IMG/M metagenome (GOLD analysis project Ga0315553, IMG submission 203099) | Salt marsh sediment microbial communities from the Plum Island Ecosystem LTER, Massachusetts, United States - Salt Marsh Sediment SW1601-40 ...
AAGCTCATGCCGTCGACGAAAGCGCCGCGGATCTCCCAGGGATGACCGGCGGTCTTGTAGTCGGGCCGGTTCAGAATCGATTTCCGCGGACTCGCGCCGCGACCGACCGTCGTCCACAGGAACGAGTTGTCGGAGAGCCACTTCACCGCCTCCATCGTGGCAGCGTAGCGCGACTCGTCCTGCTGCTTGTAGAACTCCATCCCGCCCATCTCGAAATAGGTCTTCTGCGTCCCGCCGATATTGGGAAAGAGATAGGTGCGGAAAGGAAGGCCCTGGTCGACATAGCCGTTGAGCGTCCACGGGCCAGTCCAGAAGATCGAGCCCTGGCCGGTGCCGAAGGCCTTGTAGCGGTCGGTCACGTCGCGCGTCGACACCTTCCACTTGTCGAAGAGGTCGAGCACATACTGCATCGCCGCGATGCCCGCCTCCGGATTGACCGCCGCTTCTTTCAGATCCTCGCTTGCGCGCTGGAAGCCCATCTGCGCCGCGACGATGCCCCACGTCACCGTCGGCTGAACGCCGGAGCCGGTCATCATGATGCCGGAGCGGGTGACCGTGTCACCGTCGCGCTTGGTCATCTTGTCCGCCCACTCGAGCATCGTCTTACCGTCTCCGGGGAAGGTCTCCGGATCGTATCCCGCTTCCTTCAGGTGGTCGGTGTTCACCTCCGGCTGCAGGCTCATCAGATCCATCGGGACCATGAACAGCCCATTGTCGTATTTCGGATAGCGCGCCTGCTTGATGGCAAAGGCGTCGAAGTCGGCGATGTCGAGGCCGGCTTTGTCGGCGAGGTCGTCGAGCGGCACGATGACGCCGTCGGCGGCCATCTTGGCGCGCACCCCGGCAGTGCCCCAGCCGAAGTCGGGTGCGCGACCCGTCGCGGCGGCAGCGTTCACCTTGGTGACGTACTGCTCCTCGGGGATCACCTCCATCTTGATCTGCAGGCCCTTGCCCTTATGCGCCTCGTTGAAGGCGTCGATCATCTTCCCCCAGACCTCGGCGTCCGAGGCGGCGAGCCAGCTCCAGTGCACGAGCTCCATGTCGCTTTGCGCCCAGGCGGCGCGTCCGGGCATCACCGTCGCGAGTCCCGTCGCGGCCGCCGAACCGACAAAGCGACGACGGTTCATTTCCAGTTTTTTTGCCATGTGGCATCTCCCTCCGCTTGCCTGCGGCCGCGGCGCCGCAGCGATAGCCCCGGCCTGAACCGGCGTTCTTCAAGTATGACACCTCCCCTCACCGCGGATTTGACGACGCACGACGCACATTTGATGAAAGCCCGACACACGCCCGACTCTCGCCCGTCGATTGCAATGATCGTTTGATCGAAAGTTCTCGTCGCTGCCTGCAAAGTCGTCCGCGTCGGCGCGTGCCATCACGATGATGAAGCCATCCGCGCCCAACGAGGACCTAAGTGACCGCGATCAAGAACGTCAGCCACCACACAATTTTCGCGCATCCCGAGCACTGCGTGAACCAGATCATGACGCGGCGCGTGGCGACGAACGAGATCATCGCCGTCTTCAACGAGGAGCGCTTTCCCTACCACCACGACAGCGGTCAGACCTTGCTGACGCGCTCTGCCGACGGCGGGCTCACCTGGTCGGCGCCTGAGGTCGTGCTGCCCTGGACGGAGACGACGGGCAACTGGGACTGCGGCTTCTGCGAGACGTCGGACGGAACCTGGATCGTGAACCTCACGATCACCGGCTACTTCAAGCGAGGCCTGAAGTCCGAGGGCGTGTCCTGGAGCTCTCATCCGATGAGCGAGCAATGGGGCGATTGGACCTGGGCCTACAGGACGCAAGGCTGGCTCGGCACCGCGGTGCTGAAATCCAAGGACCGCGGCAAGACCTGGAGCGAGCCGATCCCGGTCAATATCCGCCCCATGAAGCACGGCGGCTGCCGCGTCGGCTGCTGGGAGCTGCCTGACGGCGGCCTGCTGATGGGCCTCTACGGGCGCATCCACGGCTATGAGGAATACGGCGAAGGCGAAGCGACGCGCTCCGCGCTGGTGCGCTCCGACGACGGCGGCGACAATTGGGAATACTACTCGACGCTCGCCTACGACCCGGCCGCGATCATCGACTACGAGGAGCCGGGACTGGTCAGGCTGGAGGACGGGCGGCTCGTGTGCTTCATGCGTACGCACATCAACCCCTCGCAGGACGCCAAGAACATGGTGATGGTGGTCTCGGAGGACGGTGGGTTCTCCTGGACGCCGCCGAAATGGACCAACATCTGGGGCTATCCGCCCGAGCTCATTCCGCTCATCGATGGCCGCTACCTGATGATCTACGGCTACCGGCGGCCGCCCTACGGCGTGCGTGGCATCGTCTCCGAGGACGGCATCAACTGGGACGTCAAAAACGAGTTCGTGATCCGCGAGGGCGGCGTGCCTGGAAAGAGCGAGGCGGAGCGGCCGGGCTCGAGCCGCATGTCGCCAGCCTCCGGCAAATACGGCAGCGGCAACATCGACTGGGCCAATCCCGGTGTCTACCAGCACACCGGCTATCCGAGCGTGACGCAGACGCCGGACGGAACGATCGTCGCCTCCTATCACGAGTGGAGCGAGGGCGAGAGCCCGCTGCAATACGTGCTGTGCACGCGCTTCGAGCTGGCCGACTGAGGAGGCGACAATGGGCAGAGGATGCGACGGCCGAATAAGGGAGCAAGCGGCATGACGCCCGACGCGGCGGAGCGCCTGCGCAAGCGGCTCGAAGGCTGCTACGTGACGGTGCCGACGCCATTCCGCGACGAGCCCGGCTGGCCGGTAGACGAGCCGGCGCTGCGCACCTACGTGCGCTTTCTCATCGACAACGGTCTCGACGAGCGCTACGCGGCGCTGCTTGCCGGCGGCGCAGCCGGCGACTTCTCCACCATGAGCTTCGAGGAGCGGCTTCGCGTTGCAACGATCGTCGTCGACGAATGCGCCGGCCGCGTTCCCGTGGCGATGGGCTGCCAGACGACGAGCACGTTGGAGCTGATCCGCCTGGCGGAGGCCGCGCAGCGCATCGGCGCCGACTTCATCCAGGTCTCCTGCCCCTTCTACTTCACTCACACACAGGCCGACTTCGAAGACTATGTCCGCGCCGCCGCGGAAGCGGCGCCGGAAGTCGGGCTCATCGTCTACAACACGTTCTGGACGGCGACGAACATCTCCCTTGCCATGGTCGAGCGGCTTGCGGCGATTCCGAACGTCGTGGGCCTCAAATGGGCGACCCCGCGCACCGATGCGATGGAGTTCGAGACCGTCACCTCGCACTTCTCCGACCGCTTCACCATCATCGACAACAACCTCTTCTTCGCCTTCTCCGCCATGCCGGCGCTCGGCGCGCGCGCCTTCGAGGTGCACCTGTGCAACTACTGGCCGGAATGGGGGATCAAGCTGATCGACGAGGTTGCGGCAGGCAACTACCCCGAGGTCGCGCGCATGATGGTCGAACAGGCAATGCCCTTCTATCACCTGTGGACCGAGATCGAGCGCGAATACACCTCCGGCGACGGCTACCTCGACAAGCTCTGCATGGAGCTGATCGGACTGCCTTCGAGCCGCTGTCGCCCGCCGACGCGCGACGTGCGCGAGCGCTACCGCGAAGCCGCGCTGAAGATGATGCAGGCGTCCAACGTCCCGCGCCTCGGTGGGGCTAATACAGACACTGCCGCACAACTAGCCGCGACGATATCCGCACGTTGATTGCGCTCCATTTGGCGACCGGAGCACTTCGACCAAAGGAATAAAGGTTCAAGCAGAGAGGGAGAGCAAGAGATGGCAATAAGGACAGGCTTCATTGCCGGGGCGACCGCTCTGGCCATGGTCGCGCTTTCGGGCGCGGCGCGTGCGGACGACGATGTGCGGCTCCGCCTCAACTGGATGTACTACGGCTCGCATGCCGGCTTCGCGCTCGGCAAGGACAAGGGCTACTACAAGGATGCCGGCATCAACCTCGACATCCGCTCCGGCAACGGGTCGAGCTCGGCACACCGCCTCGTCGCCAACGGCGACAGCGACTTCTCCTATGGGTCCTGTGCGGCGATGATCAGCCTCGTCGCCGGCGGCGCTCCGCTCATCTCGGTCGGCGTCATCGACGCCATGGGGACGGAGGCGATTATCGTCAGGCCTGACGCCGGCGTGACGACGATCCAGGACCTGAAGGGCAAGAACATCCTCACCACCGCCAATGCCGGCGTGAACACGTTCTTCCCACTCGTCCTGAAGAACGCCGGCCTGTCGGAAGACGACGTTCACGTCACCAACGTGCCGGAAGGCGCGCTTGTGTCGAGTTACCTGCAGGGCGCCGGCGACTCGGTCGGCATTCTCGGCGGCCTTGACGACAAGCCGGCGGAGATCAAGGCGAATGGCGGCGCCGACCCGGTCACCTTCCCCTATTCCGACTATGGCGTGAACCAGGTCGGCTATTGCCTGGCGACCACCAAGGACATGGTCGCCAACAACCCGGATCTGGTGAAGCGCTTCGTCGAGGCGACGGTGAAGTCCTACAAGGAGGCGGAGGCGAACCCCGACGAGGCGATTGCCTCCATGGCCGACATCGTCGGCGGCACCATGGCCGAGGACGAAGGCAAGGCGCAGGCGCGCGCCGTCCTCGACGTCACCCTCGGCGTGCTCTACTCCAAGGCCAATACCGACAAGCGGCTCGGCTACAATGTCCCCTCCGATTGGGAGGACATGCTGGCGCTCATGAAGGCGAACAACGGCCTTGAGACCGACATGCAGGCGAGTGACTTCTACACCAACGACTTCGTCCCGTAGGCGGGACCGGAGCGACACGCGTGCACCCTCTCCCGGTGGGGAGAGGGTGGCTGCGGAGCGGCCGGGTGAGGGGTTGCGAAGCCCCGCGAGTTCCGTCCGGGCTGCCGTTATGCCGATGCAAGACGTTCAAGCGACTATCCCCTCACCCGTCGCCTTCGGCGATACCCTCTCCCGACGGGAGAGGCGCGCGAGCGCGTCATGAGCGCGAGCATCGAACTGCGCGCACTCGCAAAGACGTTCGGCAGCGGCCTGGAAGCCGTTCACGCCTTCGGCCCGGCCGATCTCACCATCCACGAAGGCGAATTCGTGTCGCTGCTCGGCCCGTCCGGCTGCGGCAAGTCCACGCTGATGCTGATCATCGCCGGACTGCTTGAGCCGAGCGAGGGTTGCGTGCGCGTCGACGGCGCCGAGGTGAACGGTCCGCAGACCGACATCGGCATCATGTTCCAGGACAACACGCTCGTGCCCTGGCGCACGGTGTGGGACAACGTGGCGCTGCAGCTCGAGCTTCGAGGCCTCGACGTCCGGCAGTTCACCGAGCGCATCCGCGCGCTCCTTGCCTCCGTCAGCCTCACCGGATTCGAGCATCGCCATCCCTGGGAGCTTTCCGGCGGAATGCAGCAGCGCGCCGCTTTCTGCCAGGCCATGGTGCACGAGCCCGACACGCTGCTTCTCGACGAGCCGCTCGGCAAGCTCGACGCGATGACGCGCGAGTCGATCCGCACCGACTTGCAGGCGCTATGGCTGTCGAAGCGCCCGACGGTGGTCTTCGTCACCCACTCCATCGAGGAGGCGGTGCAGCTCTCGAGCCGCATCTGCGTTATCACCCCACGCCCCGGGCGGATCGACCGAGTGATCGACGTCGATCTCCCCTACCCGCGCACCTTGGAGGTGAAAAAGAGCAGCGAGTTCGTCACACTGGTCGGCGATATTCAGGAGATATTCCATGGCTACGGCGTCATCTGACGCGCCTGTCCGCCGCGGTCTGCAGGAGCGCCTCTATCCGCTCCTGTCGCGCCTCGCGCGCTCCTGGCTCTTTATCGCCTTCTTCGTGGCCTTCTTCCTGTTCTGGGAATACTCGATCGATATCTTCTCGATCCCGCGCTATATCCTGCCGCGTCCGACGGAGATCGTGCGCAACGCCTCCGCCGATATCCCGAGACTTCTCGAATACACCTACATCACCGGCGCCGAGGCGCTGATCGGCTATCTCTTGGCGGTCGCCATGGCCGTGCCGCTCGGCCTTGCCATCGCCTTCTCCTCGGTGCTGAGGCGCACCATCTATCCCTTCTTCGTCAGCCTGGAGATGACGCCGAAGATCGCCTTCGCCCCGCTCTTCATTTCCTGGCTCGGCTTCGGAATGTTGCCGAAGGTCATTATCGTGATTCTGGTTTGCTTCTTTCCGGTCGTGTTGAACGCTATTCTCGCCTTCGGCTCGCTTCCCGACGAGCTTGAGAACTTTTGCCGCTCGACCGGTGCGGGACCGCTCCGTGCTTTCCTCAAGGTCCGGCTGCCGGCGGCCATGCCGCAATGCTTCGTCGGCTTCAAATATGCGGCGATCAACGCCACCGTCGGCGCCACCATCGCCGAGTTCATCGGTAGCGACCAGGGTCTCGGCTTCTATATCCAGATCGTCACCGGCAACATGCGTCCGGACCTCGCCTTCGCCGGCATCTTCCTGCTCACGATCCTGGGGCTGGCGCTGTTCGGTATGGTGACGCTCGCCGAGCGGCTTCTCATTCCGTGGCACATCTCCGTGCGCCGCTCGCGCGGCTGACGACGCCCGACGCCTCAAGGAAGAAAGATGCCGACAATCGCCAGCGTCCGCTGCGTGCTCTTGAGCTCCCCCTATGCCGATGCGGACGACCCTGAGATCAAGGAGTGCTTCCCGAACGGCCCGAAGCGCACGATCGGCATGGTCGAGGTCGCGCTCGACAACGGCGTCACCGGGCTCGGCGAAGGTTATCTCGCAGTGTTCGCGCCCCTCGTTTTCAAGGCGATCGTCGATCTTTGCCGTCCCTACGTCGAAGGCAAGGATGGCTTCGACATTGAGCGCCGCGTGAAGGACCTGCGCAGCGTTTGCGACTACTGGTCGCTGCAAGGCGCGGCACGCCACGTCATCAGCGCGTTTGAGATCGCGCTGCAGGACGCGAAGGGAAAGAGCCTCGGCGTGCCGGTCTACGATCTTCTCGGCGGCGCCACAGCGGAAAGCATCCTGATCTACGGCAGCGGCGGCTGCTGCGACGCGAAGGAGCAGTTCCATCGCGAGCTCGATCAGCTCACGGAGAAAGGTATCGCGATCTACAAGATCCGCTCCGTGAAGCGCGACATCTGGCGTACCGTCTGGGTGCTCGAGGAGGCCGCGAAGCGCAGCATCCGGGTGGGCGTCGACATGTGCCAGAACCTTGCCGACCCGCCGCAGGCGGTCGACGACGTGGTCGCCTTCGTCGATGCTGTCCACGCGAAGACCGAGGAGCGCATAGCCTTCATCGAGGAGGCGATCGGCCCGGACGCGCCGGAGGGCTTCAAGGAGCTCAGGTCGCGGATCGACGTGCCGGTCTGCGGCGGCGAGATCATCACAACGCCGAAGGAGATGATCGACCGCCTGAACGACGGCGTCTACGACTTCGTCCAGCCGGACGCGTCGGTGATCGGCGGTATCGGCGCGGTGATGGACATCTTCGCAGCCGCGAAGAAGGCAAGCGTCGACGTCGTGGTCCACGCCTGGGGCGGCGCGGTGGCGATCATGGCAAGCTACCACGCGGCCTTCGCCGGAAGCGGGACGCTCGTCGAATATCCGATGCTCGCCTTCCCGCTTGGCGCCGAGATGATCGGCGATCAGGGTCGTATCGAGAACGGTCGCTTGTTGCGACCGACCGCACTCGGCATCGGCGTCACCCTGACGCCGGAGATAGAAGCGCGCTATCCCTTCGACGAGACGGCAGTCTATTCCTGCATGCTACACAATTGGGGACCGCCGCCGGACGAGTATTGGAAGCGGTGAGAGTAAGGCCCCCAGGATTGGCATGACCGCCTTGCCTTCGGGAGCGTGCCAGGCCGCGGCCCTCCGGCACCATGTCACTCTCCCGATTGGCGCATTCCGTCGCATCGCTCGTTATTGCGCTGATGCCCAACGTGGCGCAATCTACTGGTATGACCAGTTTTGGACGACCGAAGCGCTCTGACGAGATCCGGGAGCGGCTTCTCAAGGGCTTTCAGCGAGGCGACTACGCGCCCGGCGATCCGCTGCCTTCGGAGCGCGAGCTGATGCACCTCTACGGCGTCGGCCGTCCGGCGATCCGCGAGGCGCTTCAAAGCCTGCAGCGCATGAGCCTTGTTGAGATCCATCACGGGCGCCGAGCCCGCGTTGCCGCCCCCTCGGTCGCCAGGATGGTGGATCAGGTCGGGGAGAGCATGAAGCTCTTCTTGGCCAACTCGCCGGCGAGCCTGGAGCAGCTGAAGGAAGCCCGTCTCGTATTCGAGATGGAGATGGCGCGGATCGCAGCCAGAAAGCACTCGGCAAGCGACATTGTGCGCCTCAGGAGGCTGCTTCAGGCCCAGGACGAGGCGCAGAACAACCTCGAAAGGTTCGTCGCCTGCGACGGCGATTTCCACCGTGAGATCGCCGCGATCAGCGGCAATCCCATCTTCGCCGCCTTGAGCGAGGCGCTGTTCAAGTGGCTGGCCGCCACCTATCGCGGCGCAGTCAGCGTGCCGGGATTGGAGAAGCTCACCCTCAACGAGCACGCGCAGATCATCGATGCCATCGCCGCCGGAACGCCGGAGGCAGCGGCGAAGACGATGGCCGATCATCTCAATCGCGCCAACGAGCTCTACCGAATCGCGAACTATCGGGCCGCGAGCTGATCGTCTCGTCGCGTCGCCGGGCGGCCCGTGTTCTTGATGAACGGTGCAATCTGGTATAATCAGTCGTGAAAATCCCGATCAAACGGGAGGCGTGAGGGAGGATGCGGATGGCCGCTGCTGGTCTGAAGCAGATGGCGCGTGAGCGCACAGTCAAAGTCGGCCATTTCATCGTCGAATTCGTCACGCCCGGCATCGGCTATCTGCTCAAGAACGCCGGCTGCGATTTCGTGCTCTTCGATACCGAGCATTCCGGCTTCCATAACGAGACGATCAAACAGGCGCTGCGCTACTTCGAAGCCGCTTCCGTGCCTGCCATCGTCCGCGTCCCGTCGAAGGAGTACCACCACATCGCTCGCGCGCTCGACATGGGCGCCGAAGGCATCATGATCCCGATGGTGAACAACGCGGCAGAAGCGCGTGCGGTCCTCGACTGCATGAAATACACGCCGGAGGGAAAACGCGGCGTGGCGCTCGGCGTCGCGCATGACCACTACACAGGCGGCGCCGTGCTCGAGAAGCTCGCGGCGGCGAACGCCCGCTCCACATTCTTCGCGCAGATCGAGACCGCGGCCGGCGTCGAGAATGCCGAGGCGATCGCGGCGATCGATGGCGTGGACTGTCTCTGGGTCGGGCACTTCGACCTGTCGAGCTCGCTCGGCATCCCCGGCGAGTTCAGCCACCCGAAGTTCAAGGATGCGATCCGCCGCACCTACGCGGCCTGCCGCAAGCACAACAAGGCCTACGGCCGACTCGTTCCCGACGTCGCGAGCGGCGTCGACATCTTCGGCCAGGGCTTCGACTTCATCTGCTACTCCGGCGACGTCTGGACGTTCCAGGCGGCGCTTGCGGCCGGCGTCAGCGGCATCCGCAAGGGCTGCACCGGCAAGGCCGGCAGAGCCGCAGCGTCGGCGCAGGCAAAGCCCGCAAAGAAGCGGGCAAAGCCGCGGTAGGAACGAGACGATGGAACCGTTCCGCATCGCGCTGTCTGGAGACTTCCGCAAGGCGGACGGGAGCCCGACCTTTCCGAGCTTCGACCTGACGCCGATCACGCAGAATCCAAAGGTGGAGGTGCGCTGGGTCGATCCGGTCGACAACGTCATGCCAGCGAAGGGTCTCGAAGGATGCGATGCGTTGATCCTGCTCGCTCCGCGCATGGACCGAAGCTCCTTCCCGAGTGGCGACCGGCTGGCCGCCGTCGCCCGCTTCGGCGTCGGCTATGACAATGTTGATCTCGCAGCGTGCAACGATCACGGCGTCGCGGCGATCATCACGCCTGACGGCGTGCGCCGCCCCGTCGCGGTATCGGTGGTGACCTACGTTCTGGCGCTGTCTCAAAATCTCCTGATCAAGGATCGGCTCTGCCGTGGCGGACCTCCCGGTTGGGCGAAGCGCGTCGATTTCATGGGCAAGGGCCTGATCGGCAAAACCCTCGGCCAGCTCGGTATGGGCAACATCGGCGCCGAAGTCTTCCGCTTGGCGGCACCCTTCGGGCTACGCTTCCTCGCCCACGACCCTTACGTCGATCCAGCGGCTGCAAAGAAGCTCGGCGTCGAGCTCGTCTCCGCGGATGAGCTCTTCAAGCGGTCGGATTTCCTCTCGGTGAGCCTGCCGCTTTCCGACGCGACGCGGCACTTCGTCAACGCCGAGCGGTTGAAGATGATGAAGCGCACGGCCTTCCTCATCAACACCGCGCGCGGTCCGGTCGTCGACCAGAAGGCGCTTCACGCGGCACTCGTTGACGGCACTATCGCCGGGGCCGGGCTCGATGTTTTTGAAGTCGAGCCCGCACCTGCAGACGAGCCGATCTTCAAGCTCGACAACGTCATCGTCACGCCGCACTCGCTCTGCTGGACGGACGAATGCTTTGCCGGTAACGGCGCCGCCGATATTGCAGCGGTCTTCGAGATCATGCAGGGGCGCGAGCCGCGCGGCGTCGTCAACAGAGAAGTTCTTGAGAACGCGACATGGAAGCGCCGCCTTGCCGATCTCGGCGCGCGCTTCGCCGCGTGAGGAGGTCGAAACCAAGCGAGAAACACGCGCCCACAGGAACCGCTTCCAGCGGCTCAAGATAATCAGCCAACAGGTGCGTGAAGATGGGAGGAACGTGCAATGAATGATCGCGAACGTCGTGATTTCGAGGCAGGCCTCGCGGCCGAGGTCGATGCCTGGTTGAGGGGCGAGCCGACTCGCCGCGATTTCATCAAGAGGTTCGGACAGGCGACCGGCATGCTCGCGCTTTCCGGCGGGGCCCTTTCGCCCTTCGTCAGCTCGGCGCTGGCGCAAGCGCAAATGGAGTTAGAGGATCCCTCCACGCCGCTCGGCAAGGCGCAGGCCCTGGCGCTTGCGGCGTCCACCGAGGGGCCAAAGGACGGCTCCGCCTTTCGCGCCGTGGAGGCCGCCAAGCAATTCAGCGGGGTGACGCTCAACCTGACCTACGAGGCCGGCCTGCAGGCGCTCGACCCGCGCAACTTCTCCGGCCCGCTGTTCGAGCAGCTCACCGGCATCAAGACGACGGTCGTCGAACTTCCATCGCCGGACATGTACTCAAAGCCGGTCGCCGAGCACATCGCCGGCTCCGGCGCCTACGACGTCCTCGACCTGCAACCGCAGTGGACGCCGGCGCTCGCCGACGGCGGGGTGATCGCGCCGCTCGACGATTACATCGCAAAATACATGAACATGGCGGACCTCGACGATTATCATCCGCTCTACAAGGCTCTGCCCACCTACAAGGGAAAGACCTGGGGCTTCTTCGATGACGGCGACATGTTCGCCCTTTACTACCGTAAGGACATCTTCGAAGACCCGAAGCTGAACGAGGCCTATCAGGCAAAGTTCAACAAGAAGCTCGAAGTGCCGAAGAGCTGGGAAGACTACGTCCAAGTGGCGCAGTTCATCACGGACAACATGGCGCCCAACGTCTACGGCGCCGGACACTTCCGCAAGGCCGCCTCGCCCGGCAACCAGTTCGACTTCATGCAGCAGTTCCGTGCGAACGGCGGCAAGTTCTTCGACGAGAACATGAAGGCGGCCATCGCTTCGGATGCGGGCGTCAAGACGCTGGAGAACATGAAGGCCGCGAACGCCGCCTCGATCCCCGGCAACGAAGAACTGGATGCGGTGTCGCTTTGGGTGGCGTGGCTGCAAGGCAAGGTCGCCATGATCTACTCTTGGCCACCCACGGGCCGCATGAGCGCGGGCTATTCGCAGAGCGACAAGGCGATCAGTTTCATCCCGCAATCCTCGATCGCCGGAAAGGTCGGCTACGCGATCGTGCCCGGCGGACACCCCGAGCATGCCTTCGGCTTCAACAAGGGGCTCGCCGCGGATTCGGCGAATCTCGAGGCAGCGTATCTTTACATGCAGTGGTCCTGTTCGCCGCCCGTATCGCTGGCGCGTTGCATGCTGCCCTACGCCTTGCGCGACCCGTACCGTATCTCGCACTTCAAGTCGGAGCTCTACGGCGAACTCTTCCCCAGCGCTCCCGACTACCTGAGGAACCTCAACAACTCCGCCAATGTCGGCCTGCTGGACCCGATCATCCCTGGGGCCCAGGACTACCAGCTGTCGCTCGACCGCATGTGCACCTCGGTGTGGGCGGGCACCGACCCGATGGAAGCGCTGCAGACGGCTGCCGCCGAATGGGACATGACGACCGACAATCTCGGCGCGGAGTCGCAAAAGGCGTTTTACGAGGAGTTCCTCAAGCTGCCGGGTGCCACCGTCGAGAACACGGTGGAGGCGTTGGGCATGGCCGTGAAACTCTAGCCTGACGGCAACGTGGGGCCGCCGCCTGCCGGTGGCCTCTCTCAATCATCGTTTGCCGCTGGACACATGTGCCGGCGGCAAACGGAACCGACGCGAAGACGTTTTCAGGAGGGGGCTGCAGCAACATGGCAAACGCTGCCGCCATCGGCGACAACCTTGCAGTTGCCCGCAAACGACCCTCGGCGAGACGCAGCGACTGGCGTTTCAAGTGGCTGCTCGTCACGCCCGCTGCACTGCTCATCCTCGCGATATCGATCTACCCGCTGCTCTTTTCCATCTGGGTTCTCTTCGTCAACTATGACTTCCAGATTCCCGGTCACGCCTTCGTCGGCCTGAAGAACTTCAAGCAGGTCATCTTCGACCCAGTGGCCCGTTATTCGATTTGGGTCACTGTCGTTCTGACGTTCACCAATGTGGCGATCGAGTTTCTTCTCGGGCTCGCCGTGGCGTTGACGATGGCGAGCACCTTCAGGGGCCGAGGGCTTCTCATCTCCATCATCATCGTGCCGCTGTTCATCAGCCCGGTCGTTGTCGGCCAGGCCTGGTCGCTCCTTCTGCACAGGCCGTTCGGACCGACGAATTATCTGCTCGAGCTGCTCCTCGGGCACGAGGTGACGATCAACTGGCTTACTCAGTTCCCGTTCAACTTCATCGCGCTCATCCTCGCCGACGTCTGGCAGTGGACGCCGTTCATGTTCGTCATCCTGCTCGCCGGCCTCACCGCCATCCCGCCGCATGTGTTTGAGGCGGCCGAGCTCGACGGCGTCGGAGCGTGGCGGACCTTCTGGCACATCACCGTGCCCTACATCGCGCCGATGATGCTGCTCGCCGTGACCTTCCGGCTGCTCGACGCGATCCGGCTATTCGACACGATCTTCATGATGACCGGTGGCGGGCCGGGCACGCAGACCTACAGCGCGTCGTTTTATCTCTACACGGTCGGATTCACCCAGTTCCATCTGTCACGGGCGACTGCCGGCGCGTGGATATTCCTGGTGCTGACGCTTCTCGTCATCGTGTTCCTCGTGCGGCGGCTTTTGAGACCGGAGGCGCGTTGACGATGGCTTCCCGGCGAATGCGCATCCCGATCGTCCGCATCCTGGTGCTCGGTCTTTTCCTGATCTTCGTCCTGGCGCCGCTTTATTGGGTGTTCATTACGTCGATCAAGCCGAGCGACGACTATCTCGCGGTGCCGCCGGTCTGGTTTCCGGCCGAGCCGACGCTCGTGCACTACACGGCGGCGCTCTTCGCCTACCGCGGGCTCGACGGGCTGGTCAACAGCCTCATCATATCGGTCTCCGCGACCGTGCTTTCTTGCCTCGTCGGGACGATGATGGCCTACAGCCTGGCGCGCTTCAACACCGGCGGCCAGCACCTGTCGTTCTGGGTGCTCTCGCAGCGTTTCCTCCCGCCGATCGCGATCATCCTGCCGCTATTCTTGAACTACCGGCTGATCGGATTGCAGGACACGCATTTCGGCATGATCCTCGCCTATACGGTGTTCACCCTGCCCGTCTCGGTATGGATGATGTTCGCCTATTTCCGCCAGATGCCGCGCTCGCTGGAGGAAGCGGCGCTGGTCGACGGCTGCACCCGTTGGCGGGCGATGTGGAGCGTTGCCGTCCCGCTCGCCGCGCCCGGCATCGTCGCCGCCGCCGTCTTCACCTTCATCGCCTGCTGGACCGAGTTCTTCTTCGCGCTCGTTCTGACCAGTCGCAACGCTTTCACTCTGCCGACCGTCTTCCGCGCCTTCTTGAGTTTCCAGGGCGCGCAATACGGCGAGGCGAGCGCGCTCGCCATGGTATCGTTGGTGCCCTCGATCGCGCTCGGCGTGCTGGTGCAGAAGCATCTGGTTCGCGGGCTGACGCTGGGGGCGATCCGCGGATGATGGGGATCAAGGCCGCGCGCTTCGGCTGGGCGCTTGGGGGTAAGCCGAAATGGCAGACGTAAAGATAACCGGGCTGCACAAGCGCTATGCCGGCGGCGTGCAGGCCGTCCGCGGCGTCGACCTCACGATTCCGGACAAACAGTTCACCGTGCTGGTCGGCCCATCAGGCTGTGGCAAGAGCACATTGCTGCGCACGATTGCAGGCCTCGAGGAAGCCGATGAGGGCACGATCGAGATTGGGGGCGCCGTGGTGAACGACATGCGTCCACGCGACCGCGACGTGGCGATGGTGTTTCAGGATTACGCGCTCTATCCGCACATGACCGTACGCAACAATATCGGCTTCGGGCTGAAGGCGAGAAAGCTCGACGTGGCGGAGATAAACACGCGCGTCATGTCGGCCGCGAAGATGCTCGGCATCGACGGTCTTCTCGATCGCTATCCGCGTCACCTCTCTGGCGGCCAGCGGCAGCGCGTCGCCATCGGCCGCGCGATCGTCCGTAACCCTCAGATCTTTCTGTTCGACGAGCCGCTCTCCAACCTCGACGCTCAGCTCCGGGACGAGATGCGCGTTGAGATCAAGCGCCTGCACCAGGAGATCGCCACGACGATGATCTACGTGACGCACGATCAGATCGAGGCGATGACCCTCGCCGACTGGATCGTGCTGATGCGCGACGGCGTCATCGAGCAGCAAGGCGCGCCGCTCGACCTCTTCGAGCGCCCGGCGACGAAATTCGTTGCCGGCTTCCTCGGATCACCGCGGATGAACTTTGTGCCCTGCAAGGTCGCCAGGAACGGCGCCGGCGCGCGCGCCACCTTCACCGACGGCCGTAGCCTGCCGCTTGCATCGGCGCATGCAGGCGCCATTCCGGAGGGCGAGCTCACGTTCGGCATCAGGCCCGAGCACATTTCGCGCGCTGCCCCCGGCGCCTCCCTGCGCGACGGTCAGGCGGCACTGACCGCCACGATCGACCTGGTGCAGCCGACCGGCACCCGGACCTTCGCACAGTTCCAGCTGGGCGGCGTCGAGGTGACGGTGGAGCTGCCATCGCACATCGTCGAGAAGCCCGGCGCCTCGGTGGAGCTTCTGGTCGATATGGCGCGCGCGATCTTCATCGACCCGCGCACCGACAAGGTGCTCCGCGCCGAAGCCTGACGCACGCCTTTCAGTTAGGGAGACGCGCCCATGTCACCATCCCGGGAAGTGAAGCTGTTCGGAACCGAAGAGCCTGTGAGCGAGATGCCGACGCTCCGTGCCGGAGCATTGGAGGCAAGCCTCGATGCGGGGAACCTGCGCTACGTGAAGGTCGGCGGCCAGGAAGCGATCCGCGCCATCGCCTTCCTGGCTCGTGACCGCAACTGGGGCACCTACAATCCCGAGATATCAAACCTCAGGACGGAGCAAGGCGACGATCGCTTCACCGTCACCTACGACGCCGTCTGCCACGACGACAGTCAAAGCTTCCGGTATGCGGCGCGGATCGAAGGGCGCGCCGACGGATCGCTCTCGTTCGCCGCAGAAGGCGAGGCGCTGAGCAACTTCGTCACCAACCGCACCGGATTCGTCGTTCTGCATCCGCTGAGCGGCGTCGTCGGCGCGCCGCTTGCCGTCGAGCATACCGACGGTCGCGTCGAGAGATCCAAGTTTCCCGAGCTTATCGATCCCGCCTGCCCGTTTCTCGATATCCGCGGCTTGACCCATGAGATCGGCCAAGGGCTCGAGGTTGTCTGCCGAATGGAGGGCGACACGTTCGAGATGGAGGACCATCGAAACTGGACGGACGCCTCCTACAAGACCTACGTACGCCCGCTCGCTCTGCCGTGGCCCTATGCGCTAAAAGCCGGAGAGAAGCTCTCGCAGCGCGTCACCTTGCGGATCGAGGGAGCGATGCCCGCACCGGCAAGGGGTGGGGCCAAAGGCGAAGCCGTCGTCGTGAACGTCGGCGCTCCGGCTGCGCATGCGATTCCGCGGCTTGGTCTTGCCGTCCCGGCGGAGAGCACCGACACCGCGATCACCCATGCCGGCCTGATCAAACAGGCAGGCCCGTCGTTCCTTGTCTGCCATTTTGATCCGCGGGACGGCGACGGTGCGCCGAATGTGCGCAGCTTCGCCGAACTTGGCAAGGCGACCGGCACGGAGCTCGTTCTGGAAGCGGTCCTTCCCTGCGTCGACGCCGACGGCAAGCCGACCGACGACGCTGAGATCATGCGCCGGGACATGGCTGCAATCGCCGCCGCCGTCTCGGGGGACGGCGCGCGGTTTTCCCGCGTAGCGGTCTCCCCGGCCTGCGACCTCAAGAGCACCCTCCCCGGCTCCGTGTTCCCCAAGGCGCCCGGCTGGGCGGAGCTCATGGCGGCGGCGCGCGCTGCCTTTCCGGGCGTGCCGGTCGGCGGCGGCATGTTCTCCTATTTCACTGAGCTCAACCGGAAGCGTCCGCCGGCGGAGCTTCTCGATTTCATTTGCCATACCGGTCTTCCGATCGTGCATGCCGGTGACGACGTATCGATGACCGAGACACTCGAGGCGACGCCGTCGATCTTCGCGTCGGTCCGGGCTTTCGGCGGCGGAAAGCCCTATTGGATCTTCCCGACGGCGATCTCCATGCGGGCGAACCCTTACGGCGCCGGCCCGGCGCCAAATCCAAAGAACATTCGCCAAGCGATGAACGCCGTCGATCCGCGCGAGCGCGGGCTGATCGGCGCTGCCTGGTATCAAGGCTATCTGGCGCGGGCAGCGGCGGCCGGCGTCGAAGCGGTTACGCTCGCCGCAGTCAGCGGACCCTCGAGCATCGCCTATGCGAAGCAACCCTACGCGCAGCCGTGGTTCGACGATCAGAATGCGCCGGTCTATCCGCACTATCATGTCATTGCCGGACACACCGCGCTGAACGGCTCGCTGCTTGCGGCGACAAGCTCGAACGCGCGCGCGGTGCAGGCGCTGGCCGTTGCCGAAGACGGCGGATGCACGCTCCGCCTCTGCAACCTGACGGGCGACGAGCAGGTCGTCCAGCTAGACGGGGTGTCGAAGAGCGGCAAGGCGTTGGTGCTTGACGAAATGACCTTCGAGGCCGCCTGCAGCGATCCCGGCTGGCGGGATTCCGCCCCACGCGTCGAGGTCAGCGCCAAAGCGCTGACGCTCAAGCCCTATGCCGTCGCCGAGATCCGCTTCGGATAACTGGTCACCCGTGCGTTGAGACAGGCACACGCCGGAATAGCTCAGCCAACAAGACAGGCTGAAGCAGTTCAGTTCAAACAGGCCTTGAGCGAGGCCAGGAGCGCGGCGACATCGGTTTCTGTCGTCGCGAAGGACGCAACGAGGCGAATGAGGCCGCCGCCATACCGGTAGAATTCGAAGCCGTCGGCCTCCAGCCGATCAAGCGCCGCGTCCGGTAGCCGGACGAAAACCTCGTTCGCCTGCACCGGATGGGCAAGCTCGGCGCTCTGCAACGTTGCAAGCGCATCGCCGAGCGCGCGAGCTCTGTCGTTCGCGGATTTCGCCAACCGCAGCCAGAGGCCGTCGGCCAGATAGGCATCCCATTGCACGGCAAGGAAGCGGTGCTTTGACCACAGCATCCCGGCGCGCTTACGCAGCTCCGCCGCCCCTGCCAGCAGGCTTCGATCGAAGAAGACCACAGATTCGGCAGCCATCGCTCCATTCTTGGTCGCGCCGAACGACAGAACGTCAACTCCCGCTTTCCACGACATCTCCGCCGCGCTGCAATCCTGCGAGGCGACGGCGTTCGCAAAACGTGCTCCGTCCATATGCAGCTTCAAGTCGTGGCCGTGCGCGACGTCGGCGATGGCGCGGATCTCGGCGAGCGAATAGACGGTACCGAACTCAGTCGCCTGTGTGATGCTGACCGCCGCTGGACGAAAGAAATGCGCCGAAGGTAGATAGGCGCGAATTGCGGCATCGAGGCTTCCGGCATCGAGCTTGGCATCGGCTCCCGCGAGTGGAACGAGCCGCGCGCCGCCGGCAAGATGCTCGACAGCACCGCCTTCCTCGCGCTCGATATGCGCTTCGTTGTGGCAGAAGACGGTGCCGTAAGGTGGGCAGGAGCAGGCGAGCGCAAGCGCGTTCGCCGCTGTGCCGGTGCTGACCAGCATCACTGATACGTCGGTCTCGAAGGTCTTGTTGAAGGCCACCTCGACGGCCTTCGTGTACGCGTCGTCGCCGTAGGGAAGGCAGGCGCCGTCGTTCTCCGCAACCAGGCGCGCCATGATTTCCCGCGCGACCCCGGTGATGTTGTCGCTGGCGAAGTTCTTTCCGGTCATTTGATGAAGAGCTTTCGCGAAAAGTTGCAAAACGGCTCGACGCCGCTTTCCGTGATGCGGATCGCCTCCGAAATCGAGATGCCCCAATCGTCGAGCCAGATGCCGGGCATGAAGTGCAGCGTCATGTTCGGCTGAAGCACCGTCTCGTCGGTCGAACGGAGCGAGATCGTCCGCTCGCCCCAGTCCGGTGGATAGTTGAGCCCGACCGAATAGCCGCAGCGCGAATCCTTGAAGAGGCCGTGGCGCTCGATGGTCTTGGTCCACGCGGCATGAATGTCGCGTGCCGGCGCTCCGGGCCTCGCCGCGGCGAGGCCGGCGGCGATGCCCTCGACCACTACGTCGACGGCGTGCCGCATCTTCTCAGGCGGGTTGCCGAGATAAAGGGTGCGCGTCATCGGCACATGGTAGCGACGGCGAACGCCCGCGATCTCGATGCTCGTGCCGGCACTCGAGGCGAATGGCTCGTCGAGCCAGGTGATGTGCGGGCACGACGTGCCGATTCCCGTCGGCATCAGCGGTACGATGGCGGGATAGTCGCCGCCGAACTCCTCGGTTCCACGGGCGCTCGCAGCCTGGATCGCCGCGGCGGCGTCGCATTGGCGAACGCCGACGTCGATCGTGTCGATCGCCGTTTGCATGACGCGCTCAGCGACGCGTGCGGCCTGCTGCATGAGCGCGATCTCGGCACCCGACTTCACCGAACGAATCCAGTTCACGAGGACACCCGCATCGACGAAGGCCGCGTTTGGCAGCTCGTGTTTCAATACTTCCAACGCCTTGGCGGTGAAGTAGTAACTGTCCCCCTCGACGCCGATGTGCTTCGTGGCGAGGTCGTGATCCTGCAGGATACGCGCCACGAACTGCATCGGATGCTTGGTCATCGACTGCACGTGGTCGTCGGAGTAGCCGAGGATGCTGTCCTGTTTCAGGATTGTGGTCAGCTTGGCGCCGTTGGCGTCCTGTCCGCGCCCGATCCAGAGCGGCTCGTCGAGCGTCTGTGCAACGATCACGCACTGATGCACGTAAAAGGACCAGCCGTCGTAGCCGGTCAGGTAGTTCATGTTCGCCGGATCGGAGACGATCAGCGCGTCGAGTCCGGCTTCCGCCATGCGCGCCTTCGTCTTCGCCAAGCGCTCCGCGAATTCCGCGATGCCGAACGGCGTATTGTTCGCCCCGAACTCCATGTCGCTCCGTCCTAACGCACGATGACGCCGGCGGGAGCGTGCGTCAGGATCTCGGCCCCCCGCTCGCCAACCAGCACTGTGTTCGAGACAAAGAAATCGCCGCGCCCCGTCCCCATTAGCCAGGAGATGAGGTGGAAAGTCATTCCGGGAGCAACCGTGAGATCGCTGTCCGCCCTGAGGCCGACGACCTTGTTCCCGCCTGTCCAGCTCGGCGGCACGCCTATGCCGACGGCGTAGCCGCAATGATGCCGCCGATAGTGCGAGAGCCCGGCCTTGTCGACGACCGACTGCCACGCGGCATAGACGTCGCGGAAGAGAGCGCCAGGTCGGAGCGCCTGGCACGCGGCGTCGAAAGCTTCCGACGCGACGGCCTGCATCGCGCGAGCGCTCCCCGGCGCGCGGCCGACGTGCACAAGCCGGCCGAGCGGCGCGTGATAGCGCGCCACGCACCCCGAAAGCTCGAGGAAAGCTGAATCGCCCTCGACGAAGCGCGCGGAGCTCCAGGTCGTGTGCTCTTCGCCAAGCCGCGCCGCGGAGCGAATGAAAGGACCGAAGCCGGGATAGGTGCCACCGGCGAGAGTCATCGCGCTCTGGCACGCGGCGGCCACTTCGCGCTCGCTGGCGCCGAGTTGGATCGCATTCATCGCAGCGGCCACCGCCACGTCCGACACACGCGCCGCGTCCCGCACGAAGTGTTGCTCGGCCGGACTCTTGATCAGGCGAAGGTCATCCACGAGCCCGCTCGCGTCGATCCACGCGGCGTTGGGCAGATCGGCCTGCAGCCGCGCCACCGATCCGGCCGACATCCCGCTCGACTGGGCTTCGAACCCGATGCGTCTCTTCTCGACGCCGAGATCGAAAAGGACGCGGCTCGTGCGTGTGGCGATCGACTCGCTGTCGGCGTGTCCCTCGAACCGCGCGTTCAGCACGTGATTGGTGACGGTCACGCCCTCCATCGCGCGGGTGACGAGCACCATCTCCCCGGACGCGGGTACGATCAGGATATGCGGCGCGAAATAGCCCCAATGATCGAGGCCGGTCAGATAGAAGACGTTCTCCGGCGCGGATATGAGGCAGGCGCGGAGGTTTCGGGAATCCATCTCGTTCCGCAGGGCGGCAAGACGCGCGTCGAACTCCGCCTTCGAGAAATACGGCGGGTTCTCCGCGGCGTGGGCAGCGTTCCGTCCTGCCGAACCGGTCTTCGAGCGAAGCCCAAAGTCTGCGCTTGTTGTGCACATCATTGCGCCATCTTCCGCTATGACCGGCGACAATCAAAGCAATATCGCGCTATCAGACGCAATTGTTGTACACAACAGTTGAATCGGCGGGCCAATTGCGGCAGGCTGCCTCTCAGTGCCGTCGTCCGGCACCAGAGCCGAAGAAGCTCGGATCCCGGCAACGACCGGACTTCCAGTGGAGGACAGCCATGATGATCGATTCCAGCCCATCGCGGCGGATGCTCCTGGCCCTTGCCGCAGGCGCCGTCACGCTCGCTACCGCCTTCGCGGCGCAGGCGGAGACCACACTCGAACGCGGCAAGAGCCAAGGCTACCTTCGCGTCGGGTTCGCCAACGAAGCGCCCTACGGCTATGCCACGCCCGACGGCAAGCTGACCGGCGAGTCGCCGGAGGTCGTAAGGGCCATTCTCGCCAAGATCGGCATCCCGCAGGTCGACGGCGTTTTGACCGAGTTCGGCTCGCTGATCCCGGGCCTGCAGGCCGGCCGCTTCGACATCATCGCCGCCGGCATGTTCGTGAATCCGAAGCGCTGCGAGCAGGTGCAGTTCTCCGAGCCGACTTATGGCATCGGCCAGGCGTTCCTGGTCAAGGCGGGGAATCCGGAGGGGATCGTCGACTACAGCACGATCGCCGGCAACTCCGACCTTAAGCTCGCCGTGATGGCCGGCGCTGTCGAAGGCGGCTACGCCAAGGATTCGGGTATCCCGGAAGGCCAGCTCGTCATCCTTCCCGACCAGTCGAGCCTCGTGAAGGCCGTGCAGGCCGGTCGCGCCGACGCCGCCGCACTGACGGCGCTCTCGATTGCGGACATGGCGTCGAAGAACGACGGCGTGGAATCGACGAAGCCGTTCGGCATGGTCGCCGGCAAGTCGGTCGTCGGGCACGGAGCCGTCGCTTTCCGCAAGGAGGACAAGGACCTCTACGAGGCCTTCAACGCGGAGCTGAAGAAGTTCATCGGCAGCCCCGAGCACATCGCGCTTGTCACGCCGTTTGGCTTTGGCGAAGGCTACCTTCCGACCAAGACCACCGACGAGCTCTGCGCCGGCATGTAGGCGCCAAGGCGCTCCGCCGCTCCTCCCGGCGGGGCGTCATTCCTGGGGGTGAGCCGTGCCGCTGCGGCAGCTGACCGTCTGCGCCATCGTCGCCTTCACGGCGGGCCTCGTAGTCGCGAGCTTCGCGACGTTCCGCGTCTTCCTGCCCGGCCTTCTCGAAGGTGCGCTCGTCACCGTCGAGATCACCATCGGCGGCTGTGTGCTCGCCGTCGTCATGGCCTTCGTCGCCGCCATCGCGAAGATGTATGGCCCGTGGCCGATTCGCTGGCTGGCGGTCGCCTATATCGAGGTCTTTCGCGGCACCTCGGCGCTCGTGCAGCTCTTCTGGCTTTTCTTCGTGCTTCCGCATTTCGGCATTCTGCTCGACCCGCTGACGGTCGCGATCCTGACGCTCGGACTGAACGTCGGCGCCTACGGCGCCGAGGTTGTGCGCGGTGCGATCAGCTCGGTGCAGCGCGGACAATGGGAAGCCTCGACCGCGCTCAACATGACGCGAATGACGGCGCTTCGGCGCATCATCATTCCGCAGGCGATCGTGCGCATGATCCCGCCCTGGGGGAATCTCTTCATCGAGCTCTTGAAGGCGACGTCGCTGGTCTCGCTGATCACGATCTCCGACCTTGCGTTCAAGGCGCAGCAGATGAACGCGACCACGTTCCGCACCGTTGAAATCTTCTCGATCGTGCTCGTCTTCTATCTCGCCATCGCCTCGGTGATCACGGTCGCCATGCGCACGCTCGAAGAGCGCGCGGCACGCGGCATAGCGCGGGGGCGCGCATGACCAAGCTCTGGGACTGGGGCTATACCTGGGAGATTCTCCCGGTTCTCGCCAAGGCATCGATCGTCACCATCGAAGCGACGTTCCTCGGCTTCCTGCTGGCAGCGACGTTCGGACTGCTGCTGGCGATCCTTCGGATGTCGAAGTCGAACTGGGTGTCCGTCCCGACGGCAGGTTTCGTCGAGTTCGTCCGCTCGACGCCGCTCCTGATTCAGATCTTCTTCATCTTCTTCGTGTTTCCGGAGTTCGGTGTGAACCTGTCGGCGATGACCGCGGGCGTACTAGCACTCGGGCTCCATTACGGGACCTATTGTTCGGAGGTCTATCGCTCCGGGCTCGCCAATATCCCGCGCGGCCAATGGGAGGCGTCGACAGCGCTCAACCTCAGCCCCTATCACACGTTCCGCGATATCATCATTCCGCAGGCGATTCCGCCCGTCGTGCCGGCGCTCGGCAATTACCTCGTCGCGCTCTTCAAGGAGACGCCGCTTCTTTCCGCCATCGCCGTCCTGGAACTGATGCAGACAGCGAAGATTCTCGGTTCGGAGAATTTCCGCTACACCGAGCCGATCACCCTCGTCGGCGTCTTCTTTCTGGTCTTCAGCCTGATCACCGCGGCCGGTATCCGCCAGGTTGAGCATTGGCTGAACCGCCGCGGAGGCAATTGAGATGAGCGTGCCCGAAGCCCGCGCCGCGGGCGAACCGATAGTCCGCTTCGACAAGGTCACCAAGCGCTACGGCTCGCTGACCGTGCTCGATGAGCTCAACCTTGACATTGCTGCGGGCGAAAAGGTGGCGATCATCGGCCCGTCAGGTTCGGGCAAGACCACCGTGCTTCGGATGCTGATGACGCTCGAGACCATCAACGACGGGGTGATCTGGGTGGACGGAGAGCCGCTGACGCATATGCGGAAGAACGGTGGGCTGGAACCGGCTGATGCCCGTCACCTGCGGCGCATCCGCGGAAAGATCGGCATGGTCTTCCAGCACTTCAATCTCTTTCCGCACATGACGGCGCTGAAGAACTGCATGGAGGCGCCGATCACCGTTTTGAAGCTGCCGAAGCGGGAGGCGGAGGAGCGTGCCGCCGAGCTCCTCGAGATGGTCGGGCTCGCCGACAAGCTTCATCACTATCCAAGCCAGTTGTCCGGCGGCCAGCAGCAGCGCGTGGCGATTGCCCGCGCCTGCGCCATGCGACCGAAGATCATGCTCTTCGACGAGGTGACCTCCGCGCTCGATCCGGAGCTCGTCGGCGAGGTGCTGAACGTCATCCGCAAGCTCGGGGCGGAGCACGATCTGACCATGCTCATGGTCACCCATCAGATGGGTTTCGCGAAGGAATTCGCCGATCGGGTCTGCTTCTTCTATGGCGGCAAGATCGCCGAGGAAGGCCGGCCGGAGACGCTCTTCGGCTCACCTGAGAACGAGCGCACGCAACAGTTCCTGAGCGCCGTCCTGGAGTCCATGTGAGCAACAGCGACGCCCTACAGGCACCCGTCAAGCTTGCGACTCGCCGCGCATCGCCCGCGCGTGAGCGTTTCGAGCGCATTTATCGAACGCTCCGCGACAGGATATGTCTGCTGGAATATCCGCCGGGAACGCGGCTTTCCGAGGAAGAGTTGGCGGAGGAATTCGCACTGAGCCGCACGCCGGTGCGTCGCGTGCTCGGTCGCCTCGAAGCCGAGGGGCTCATCGAGGCCCGCCACGGCGTCGGCAACATCGTCACGGACGTGGACATCGACGATCTCGAGCAGGTCTATCGCCTGCGCATGGAGCTTGCAGTGCTGATCGGGCGTCTGTCGCCGATACCGCGGGGCCCGGCGAACCTCGACCGCATCCGCGCCCTGATCGTCCGCTTCGACACGCTGCCTCGCGACGCCGACCACAAGGCGTTCGCGCGGCTCAACATGGACTTCTTCTCCGAGATCAGCGCGATGACGGGCAACCAGCCGCTGCGTGAGATCAGCGAGCGGCTCTACTTCCAGACCTCGCGCATCGTCTTGAAGCTCATGCCGCAGCTCAATCTGCAGGAGGAGTTCGCCGCGTTCCGGCGCGAGATGCAGGACATTCTCGCCGCCATGGAGATCGGCGACCTCGCGTCCGTGGGACATATTCGCCGCAGCCACATCTCGATGAGCTTCACCCGCATGATGACCTACGCGGGACATCGCAAGCGCGGCACCGGAAAGTCAGAGATACGGCAATGAAGCCAAATCCGATCGTGGCGACCGTCGACTTCGAGGCCGACGGCGTGCAGCACGGATTCCTGCGGCTGCCATGGAGCCGGGACGAGTCCGCGTGGGGCAACCTGATGATCCCGATCGCCGTGATCAAGAACGGCAGCGGGCCGACGGCGCTCTTGAGCGGGGGCAACCACGGCGACGAATACGAGGGACCCATCGCCCTCGTCGATCTCGCGAACCGGCTGTCCGTCGGCGATGTCAGCGGCCGCGTCATCATAGTGCCCTACATGAACTACCCGGCGTTTCAGGCGGCACGCCGAGTCTCGCCGGTTGACGGACTCAATATGAACCGCATCTTCCCCGGCCGGCCGGACGGCACGATCACCGAAAAGATCGCTGACTACTTCCAGCGCACGCTGCTGCCGATGGCCGACTACGTGCTCGACTTCCATTCCGGTGGGCGGAGCCTCGACTTCGTACCGTTCGCGGCGTGTCACGTGCTCAGCGACAAGGACCAACAGACGCGTTCGGTTGCGGCGCGCGACGCCTTCGGTGCGCCCTATGCAATGACGATGCTCGAGATTGACGCGACCGGAATGTACGACACGGCTGCGGAGGAATTGGGCAGGGTGTTCGTCACGACCGAGATCGGCGGCGGCGGCACCGCAACGGCATCAACGGTGGGCATCGCTAGACGCGGGGTCGCGAACTTCCTGAAGCACGCCGGCATCCTCGCCGGAGACATCGAACGCTCGCCTTCGATCGAGCTCGAAATGTCGGGTCCGGATTGCTTTTGCTTCAGCCAGGCAAGAGGTCTGGTCGAGCCTGTGGTCGATCTCGGAGAGACGGTCCGGACGGGCGACCTCTTGGTGCGGATACACTTGATCGACCGGCTCGGCGCGCCTCCCGAGGAATACCGCGCGCGCATGGGCGGGATTCTCGCTGCACGACATTTTTCCGGTCTTGCGGCGACCGGCGACTGTCTCGCCGTCGTCGCGACACGCAAGACCTGAGAAGAGACCACTTCGGCGCCGGGAGCCATAATCGAGCGATGGAGACGGCAGTTCCAATAGCATGACGGATCACGCTCGCCCGGCGCCGAGACCCGAGCCCCAACGCCCATCAAGGCGTATCGATGCGTCTAGCCGGTCGCCGGCTTCACTGCCCGACCGGTCGCGGCCGACTCGTATGCCGCCTCGCAGATCGCGAAGGTCTTGAGATTGTCGCGGCCGGAGGTGGCCGCCTCGCGCCCCGCCTTCAGACTCTCGAGAAGATGCGCGCAGGTTTTGTAGACGCTCTCCTCGATCATGTGCCACGGCGGCTTCGCCCAATGCAGCAGCGGAATCGCGATCTCGCTTTCCGTCATCTTGCCGTCGACCGTCACCTGCAGCAGGTAGCCGGGCTTCGTCACGATCGCGCCGCGCGGCCCCTCGATCTCCAGCATCGTCTCGGGGAAGGGGTCGGGAAGTTTCTTCGACTCGTAGGTCGCCTCCGCCATCGACACGGCGCCCGACGTGTGCCGGAAGAGCATGGTCGCGGTGTCTTCCGCCTTCACTTTCGGATTGCGCCGCTGCGTCTCGCAGGAGACGCGCTCCACCTCACCGAGGAGATAGCGCGCGACGTCGACAACGTGAATCCCGAGATCGAGGATGACGAAGCGCTCCTCGTCATAGAAATAGGGCTGGCCAGCATAGATATCGTAACCGGTTCGGAAGCTGATCCGCGCCCAGGACGGGTCGCCGATCGCGGCGGAATCGAGCACCTCCTTCACGCGCTGGAGCGGCGTCTGAAAGCGGAAGTTCTCGTGCACGGCTATGAAGAGGCCGGCCTTCTCTGCCGCCTCGACGATGGCGACGCAGTCGGCCCAATCCGGCGCGAAGGGCTTCTGCACGATGGCCGGCACACCGTGTCCGAAGGCAAGTCCGGCGAGCGCCCGGTGCGTGTCCATGCGGGTGACAATATCGACGAGACCGAGATTGCGCTCGCGGAACATCGTCTCCGCGTCGGTGTACCAATGCGGCACGCCGAACGCCTCGGCGGCGGCCTTCGCCTTTCCGGCATCGACGTCGCATACGGCAACGACATCGGCGCCCGCCGGCTCGAGGTCCTTCCACGAATTCAGGTGATTGCGGGAAAAGAAACCGCAACCGATCACCCCGATCGGAACCCGGTCACCCATGGACGCCCCTCCGTGCTTCCTTCGAATTCCGCCGCGGGCCGCCGCAGGTCAAGGCACCTCGACTAGCCCCCCGCCCTCGCCGTCTCCCGGAGCCGCTGCGCGTAGACGTTGATGATCAGCGCGGCGAGCAGGATCAGGCCGCGGATCAGGATCTTCAGAAACGGGTCGATCTGCACATGGTCGAGGCCGTTGTTGAGAACGCCGAGCACGAAAAGGCCGACGATCGTGTTGCCGATGCCGCCGCGCCCGCCGAAGAGCGAGGTGCCGCCGACCACGACCGCGGCGATGGCGTCGAGCAGATAGGGCGTGAACTCGTTCTGCTGCGCGGACCCGAAATAGGCGACACCGAGCATGCCGGCGATGCCTGAGCACACCGCGCCGATTACCATGACCGTGCCGATGATGCGCTTGACGTTGACGCCGGAATATTCGGCCGCCTCGCGATTGCCGCCGACCATGTAAACGTAGCGGCCGAAGCGCGTGTAGGTGAGCACGATGTGGGCGACGAGAAGCATCGTCGCGGCGACGATCACGATCCACGGCACGCCGGCGATACGGCCCGAACCGAGCGTGGAGATGATCGGCGGCACCGCATAGGCGATCTGTCCGCGCACCAGGAGCGCCGAGCCACCGTCGGCGATCTGCATCATGGCGAGCGTCATGATGAAAGACGGGATGCCGATCATCGTGACGCCGGCAGCGTTGACGAGACCGAGCGCGAAACAGGCGAGCAGCGCGAACACCACCGCATATCCGCCGGAGAGCGGGATATTCGCTATGTTCACGTAGGATTCCTGCAGCGTGAAATAGGCCACCACGATGCCGGTCACGTTGGCGATCGCCGCGACCGAGAGGTCGATCTCGGCGCACAGGATCACGAAGGTGAGCCCGACGGCGATGATCCCTGTGATCGACACCTGGTTCAGGATGTTCTGCAGGTTTGCCATCGTCAGGAACGACGGGCTCGCCACGCTGAAGAAGATGACGAGGAAGAGCAGCGTCACGAAAGGCGCGATGTTGCGCAGCTGGTTCCTGAACCAGAGGCCCAGGCTGCGCCGCGCTGGCGCTGTTATCGGATCCGACACCGACGTCATGCAGCTTCCCCCTACGCCGCCTCGAGCAGCCGGTCCTTGCTGACCGTCCCCTCCGCGAACTCTCTTACGATCTCGCCCTTCTTCATCACCAGGATGCGGTCGGCGAGCGACAGGATCGTCTCCGGTTCGGTCGAGGCGACGACGATCGCCATGCCAGCATCGCGCAGGCCGCGGACGATCTTCACGACGTCCTCCTTGGCGCCGACGTCCATGCCGCGCGTCGGCTCGGAGAGGATCAGCACCTTCGGCGCATGCGTCAGCCACTTCGCCAGCGCCACCTTCTGCTGGTTGCCGCCGGAAAGCTGACCGAGCAGCGCATCGACGCCGGCGGTCTTGATGTTCAAGCTTTCGACGTGACGCTGCGTGATGTCGCGCTCGTTGCGCGGCTTCAGCCAGAGGCGCGATATGCGCTCCAGGATTGCGATTGTGGCGTTCTTGAAGATCGGTTCGTGGTGAAAGAGCATGGAGCGGCGGCTTTCCGGCACGAAGGCGAGACCGGCGCGACGCGCCTTTGCCGTGTTGGACAGGCGCAGCGTGTCTCCGTCGAGCGCAAGCACGCCCTCCGGCTTGATCTTGCCGAACAGCGCGCGCGTCAGCTCAAGCACGCCGCATCCCATGAAGCCGTAGATGCCCAGAATCTCGCCCGCATGCACCTCGAGCGACACGTTCCTGAGGCTGCGCTCGTAAGAAATTCCGCTGGCCGTCAGCATCACCTTCTTTTCCGCCTTCGGACGCAGCGTGAACTCGCCGGTGTAGGTTTCTCCGAGCTCCTCGTGACCGACGCCGATCATGCGCTCGATGACCCAGAGCTTGTCGATGCCCTCCGTCGGGCTGCTCACGATCTTGTGGCCGTTGCGGAAGATCGTGATTTCGTCGGATATCCTCAGAATGTCGTCGAGGAAGTGCGAGATGAAAATGAAGCTGCTGCCGTCGGCCTTGAGCCGCCTGAGCACTTCGAAGAGCCGCTCCACTTCCGGCGGCGAAAGTGCGGAGGTCGGCTCATCAAGGATAATGATACGTGCGCCGGAAAAGATCACGCGGGCGATCTCGATCAATTGCTGCAGTCCGATCGACAGCGAGCCCATGCGCTCGCGTGGGTCGACGTCGATGCCCAAACCGGCGAGATGCTCGCGTGCCTCGCGCACCATGCGCTTCCAGGCAATGACGCCGCCCCGCGTCGGCTGCACCCCCAGGAACACGTTCTCCGCGACGGAAAGGTCGGGTACGATCGAGAGCTCCTGATGTACCATGCCGACGCCGGCGTCGAGCGCATCGCGCGCGGAGCGAAAGCGGACGGTCTCGCCATTGATCCGCATCGTGCCGCTGTAGTCGGTGTGGACGCCCGCGATGATCTTCATCAGCGTCGACTTGCCGGCGCCGTTCTCGCCGACGAGGCCATGGATCTCCCCGGCGCGCAGCGTGAAATCGACGTCGCGAAGCGCCTGCACGCCGCCGAACGACTTTGAGATGCCGGAAAGCTCAAGAAGGGCCGCCCCGCCGGGGCCCGAAGCGTCTTCGCTCGCGTTCATGCCGTGGCTCATCGGGGAGGGCAACTCACGTCATCGGCGGGGTGCCGGCGGCTTCGGGATAGAGGCCGTCGGCACCCGATTTGGCGTCAGATCAGGAAGTGGTCTTCCATCCACTGCATGCCGGCGGCGTTGGCCTGGGTGACCACCGGGCCGTCGGTGACGATGTTCTTCGGAATGCCCTCGCCGGTCTTCTCGCCGCCCACGACCGCCGCCACGCCGGCGACGACCGAGTAGCCATGAATGCGGCAGGAGGGATTGCGGACCGTGGCGAGCATGCGCCCGTCGGAGACGGCGCTGATGGCTGGCGGCATGGCGTCGACACCACCGATTTTGATCTCGGTGCGATTCTGCCGCTTCATGACCTCGTAGGCTGCAAGCGCCATGTCGTCGTTATGGAAGAACGCCGCGTCGATCTCCGGATACTTCGTCAGCAGCGTTTCCCAAATGCGCGACACTTTGGAAACGTCCCAGTCCGCGGGTTGGGTGTCGAGCACCTCGATGTCGGGGAAGTTCTTCACCACCGATTCGAAGCCGCGCGCACGCCCCTGGGCGCCGGTATGACCGAGCGCACCCTGCGTCATGACCATCTTGCCCTTGCCGCCGATGGCGCTGACCAGCGCCTGCGTCACCGCCGCGCCCATGAACTCGTTGTCCGGCGCGAGGAACGCATGGACGTCGATCTGATCGAGCGGCGCGATCAGCGTGTCCATGTCCATGACTGGGATGCCCTTGTCGATCATCGCCTGCACCGGCTGCGTCAGCGTGCCGATGCCGAAAGCCTGGATCGCGACGAAGTCCCAATCCTGCGAGGCCATGTTGTCGATGGCGGCGCGTTGCTTCACCGCATCGAGTTGCCCGTCGAACCAGCTGACCTCGACGTTGAAGAGCTTGCCCCAGTATTCGGCGGCCTGCTTGCCCTGGGCGCACCAAGTCGCCTGCAGACCGGCGTTGGAGAACGCGGCCTTGAGCGGCTTCTCCGAGGCGCCGACGGCCATTGCCTTCTGAGCCAGCGCCGGGCTTACCCCGAGTCCGCCGATAAGCGCAGCCGCCGCGGCCGAGGTCTTGAAGAAATCCCGCCGCGTCTGCGGTGTCATCTCAATCGTATTGGGCATTTGCGTCTCCTTCCCTCTGACCGCCTTATTGGACCGGCGGACTGCAACGATCGAAGATCGCCCATTCCGCGGGCGAATGCCAGTGCTCGCCGCATGCGTCCGGCCGCCGCGGGTCCGAAGCACGGAAGGATGCGGCGTCGGCCGCGCCTGCCACTGATTCTGCCGGCTTGGTCTGGACGGGCGGGTCCCTTCCCTGCCGCTCCATAAGAAGGCGCTGAACGCGAACCAGTGCCGCGACCGGCACCGACCGGCACGGGCGATGGAACTCCTGATCGAAGGCGCACAGCAGGACGCGCTGATGCCCGGAATGAGCCGGTCTTAAATGGTGACCCCGACAGGATTCGAACCTGTGGCCCTCAGATTAGGAATCTGATGCTCTATCCAACTGAGCTACGGGGTCCCGTGCCGGCTGGCTCGAAAGGACTTAGGCTACCGGTCTCCTCGCTGGCAAGAGGAAGCGGATCTGAAGAAATCGGCCGACTCCGCGCACGGAAAGGGCGAAAGGCACGCCGGCGGGCACGCCGTCCAGGTGGCGCTTTGCGTCGTTCTCCTGGCAGGCGCTCCGAACCTGTCCCGCGCCGATCCGGCCTGTCTCACCGAGGCAGTGGAGACGACCGATGCGGAGGTCATCGACGCCCGCACCCTGAGCCACGACGAAGGCGCGGCGCTGCGGCTGGCCGGTGTCGAGCCCTTCACGCTTCTTCTCGGCGACGCAGGCGATCCGGAGGGAGGACTCACGCGCCGCCTCACCGCGCTCGCTTCTGGCGCAAGGCTCCGCGTTCAGGTTACCGCCGACGCGCCCGACCGTTACGGGCGGCTCCCGGCGCTTGTGGCAGCCGGCGGCACGCTGCTTCAGGAGCAGCTCGTGCGGGAGGGGCTTGCGATCGCCTTCGCGACCGGCGATCCCCTGCCCTGCTTCGACCGTCTGCTCGCGGCGGAGGTGGACGCACGGCGCGCAAATCGCGGATTCTGGGCGCGTCTGCTGGTTCCGGAAGCCCTGCCGGAGGCGCTCGAGCCCCGGCTCGGCCGATTTGCGATCTTTCAGGGGACCGTCATCTCGGTCGGCACGCGCCCAGCGACGACTTATCTCGATTTCGGCTTTCGCTGGTCTGAGGACGTGACGATCGAGATTGCGGCGAAGAACCGTGACGCCTTCGGCGGCGAGGCGGCGCTGGAGAAGCTTGAAGGCACGCGGGTCCGCGCGCGCGGTTTTCTTGTGGACAAAGGCGGCCCTATGCTCCCCGTCCGCTCACCGATGCAGCTTGAAATCCTCGACTCGGCGCCGGAAGACGGAAGGATTACGCCTTGATTTTGCGGCTAAACCTGCGCATTTGCAGGAGCATGCTCCGCAACATCATCGTAGCCGCGGCCGGCGTGCTTCTCGCCGGTTGTCAGCTTGCGGCACCCGGCGGCACGCCTGCGCGCGTCGATCCGGTGGCCGTTGTTGCGCCGCGGGTGCCGAGCGCCGCGGAAGAAGCAATCGGGGCGCGCGAGAATCCGCGGGTAGTCGCCGAATATGGCGGCATCTACGAGGACGCGAACCTCGAGGCGGAGGTGGCGCGGATCGTGAACCGCTTGGTCGCCGCTTCGGACGACCCCTCGCGCCGCTACAAGATCACCATCCTGAATTCGCCCGTGGCCAACGCCTTTGCCCTCCCCGGCGGCTATCTCTACGTCACGCGCGGCCTGATCGCGCTGACCGACGAGTCGTCGGAACTCGCCGCGGTGGTTTCGCACGAGATCGCGCATGTGCTGCTCAACCACGCACTTGAGCGTGCGAAAGCCGCCGAGCAGGCAAAGATCGTCGAGCGGGTCGCCACCGATGTCCTGACCGATCCGGGGGAAAGCCGCACTGCCCGCGACGGCTCGCGGCTGACGCTCGCCACCTTCTCCCGCAACCAGGAGATCGAGGCGGACAAGGTCGGCATCACCATTGCCGGGCGCGCCGGCTTCGATCCGTTTGCCGCCTCACGTTTCCTCGACAAGCTTCAGGCCTATGGCGAGTTTCGCTCCGCTATCGGCCACCACGATGATGCCGCCGGCTTTCTCGCCTCGCATCCGGCAGCGCTCGAGCGCCGCCAGCTTGCGCTGGTCGTCGCCCGCCAGTTCGGCGCTCCGGGGATCGGCGAGCGCACGGAAGACCGCTATTTGAAGGCGCTCGACGGAATGGTCTTCGGCGACGATCCGTCGGAAGGCTTCGTGCGCGGGCACGAGTTTCTGCATCCCCGCCTCGCAATTGCATTCCGCGTGCCCGCGAACTTCCGCCTGGAAAACACCAAGGAAGCGGTCCTTGCCGCCGCCGGCGAAGACACCGCGATGCGTTTCGATGGCGTCACGGTCGACTCTTCGATCGCGCCGGCGACCTACCTCGCCTCGGGCTGGATCAACGGACTCGTCGACGGCTCGATTGAGGCAACGACGGTGAACGGCCTGCCCGCAGCGACGGCAAACGCTGCGGCCGGCGCTTGGGTCTTCCGTATCGGCGCCGTCAAGATCGGCGGAAGCATGTATCGGCTGATCTTCGCCGACCGCCACGACGGTTCGGCGATCGAAGCCGCGCTCGCTTCCACTCTCGCCTCGTTCCACCGCATGACGCCGACCGAGGCCGCGCGGCTCCATCCGCTCCGCATCGACGTGATCACCGTGAAATCGGGAGAAGGGATCGCCGACCTCGCCGGCCGGATGGAGGGCACCGAGCGCAGCCTCGAGCTCTTCGAGCTGCTGAACGGCCTCCAGCCCGGCGACGCGCTGACGCCGGGCCAAAGCGTCAAGATCGTCGTCGACTAGCCTTGGCGGCCGGACGCGCGAAGGGCGCGAAAGCCTCCGCCACCTTCTTGTAGACATCGCGCTTGAACGGCACGATCAGCTTCGGCACGCGCTCGAGCCGCTCCCAGCGCCAGGCACCGAACTCGGGCTTGTGTTCGCCGCCTGCCGGCCGCTCGACGTCGATCTCGTCGTCCTTCCCGATGAACCGGAAGGCCAGCCACTTCTGCCGCTGGCCCACGTAGCGCCCCTTCCAGGCGAGCCCGGCGAGCGGCGTCGGAATATCGTAGGTCAGCCAGTCCTCGATCTCTCCGAGCGGGGCGATCGAACGCACGTTCGTCTCCTCGAAGAGCTCGCGGCGACCGGCTGCGTCCACGCTCTCTCCTTCGTCGATCCCGCCCTGCGGCATCTGCCATGAATGCCGGAGAGTCCCGTCGGGCGTGCCTACCTTGCGGCGCCCGACGAAGACGAGCCCGTCGCGGTTGAAGAGCGCGATACCGACGCAGGGCCGGTAGACACCTGCGGCCTTTTCCATGGTCTCAGGAATCGATCGCGGCGCTGGCCGGAATGATGATGATGCCGCGCGCCGCGGCATCGCTCGCCCACTTTGTGATCGCCTCGACCGAAGTGGGGAATGCCGAGGCGATGCCGACAGCGAGACCGGTCGAGCGTGCGAGCGCCTCCAACGCAGCAAGCTCGTTTGCAATAGCAGCTGGTGAGCGCTCGCGATCGAGCGTCCGGTCCGCAGTGACCACCGGGACCTTGAGCGCCGCACCGATCTTCGCCGCGACGTCACCCTCTGCCGTTCCGTCGTCGAGGTAAAACAGGCCGCGCTCGCCGATCTCGCCGAGGAAAGGCACCACCACGCGCTCGTCCTGCAGGAAGCGCGCGCCCATGTGGTTCATGACGCCGGCATAGGCGGTCATGCGGCCGAGCGCCCAGTGCAGGTTCTGACGATTGGCGGCTCCGCCGGAGACCAGCAGCGTATGCTCGCCCGGATTGACCTCGGGGTATTCCATCGGCTCGAGCGGAATCTGCAGGAGCACTTCGTGGCCCTTCTCTCGCGCCTTTCCGACCCACCGCTCCAGGCTCGATCCGTAAGGCGCGAACGCGAGCGTCACGTCCTCAGGCAAGGCTTCGATCGCCCTTTGCGTTCCGGTCTGGCTGATGCCGAGGCCGCCCACCACGATCACCACGCGCGGCACGCCGTCGGGCACCGGCGCGGCGCGGCGGGCATAGGCGTCCCGCGGGCGCCTGCCGTCGGGCGACGTACGCGGAAGCGGCCCGAAACTCGACGACTCGAAAAGGCTGGGGTCGCCGGAGATCGCCGGCGGAAGCATTGGCAGCGAGGCAAGCTGCATCTCGTCGGAAGGCGGCGGCTGCGGACCCGCGTCCGCGCCGGTCTGAGAAGCGACGCGCGCATCGGGCACGGTGGCGATGATGCTTCCCGTCGCATTGGGAACGGGGTCCTGAATCGAAGCGACCGCCATTGGATGGCCGCCACCCGGATCGTCGACGACGGCGATCCAAAGCGCTGCCACAAGCGCAACCAGGATTGCCGTCGAGATGAGAACCGGCGCCAGCACCGGGCGCCGCCTTGTTGCCCTGCGCGAGGCGAAGCCTCCGGCGAGCGGCTTGTTGAGGTCGCTTTTCCGCATCAAACCCCGGTCGAGCCTTCCGACGCGAAAATGGGAGCCGCGTCGGCGATTCGCCTCAAGATATACAGGCAGCTGAGACCGGACGAAACCGGCCGCAGCCAGTGCGCGCGGCCTTTAAGCCGCGCGGCGCTCAGGCATGATCCCGAAAGGCGGGAACCGGTTTTCGGATAAGACCAGGCCCCGACACATAGGCAGAGCCTCCATTCCGACTCGGTCGGAATGGAGAAGACTCTAGTTCGGGATGCCCTGCTCTGCGGTCGCCGGGAACCGCGCGTTCACCTGGATGCCGCGAAGCAGGTCGAGCGCGTAGTTGAGTTGCTTGTCCTTCTTCGGATCCTCAGGGACATAGGAGGCAAGGGCTCCCGTCGGAGTATCCTGCTCCTTGTCGGCTGCCGGGCCCGTCTCGGGCTCGGCTCCTGTCATCGCCGAGGTTGACGAGTCGGACGACGCGTCGCCCGTCGGCGTCTCGCCCTCGCCGAGCAGATGGCCGCGGAGCTCCGCCTCCGACACGGTCTCGATGTCCTGAAGGTCGGCCGGCACATCCGGCAGAACCTCGATGTCGGGATCGATGCCCCTCGCCTGGATGGAGCGGCCGGAGGGCGTGTAATAGCGCGCGGTGGTGAGCCGGATCGCGCCGGAGCGGCCGATCGGGATGATCGTCTGCACCGAGCCCTTGCCGAAGGATCGCGTACCGACCAGCGTGGCACGGCGATGATCCTGCAGAGCGCCGGCGACGATTTCCGACGCCGAAGCCGAGCCGCCGTTCAGAAGGACGATGACCGGCTTCCCGTCGACGAGATCGCCCGCGCGAGCGCTGAAGCGCTGCACCTCGTCAGCATGGCGGCCGCGCGTCGAGACGATCTCGCCGCGATCGAGAAACGCGTCGGACACGAGCACCGCCTGATCGAGCAGTCCACCCGGATTGCCGCGAAGGTCGACCACATAGCCCCTGAGCCGATCGTCGGGAATCTTCGACTTGATGTCGTCGATGGCCTTCTCGAGGCCGTCCATCGTCTGCTCGCTGAACGATGCGATGCGGATGTAGCCGACGTCGTTCTCCTCACGGTACTTGACCGACTGGACGCGGATCACATCGCGCACGACCGTGATCTTGAGCGGCTTCTTCTCGCCTTCGCGAACCACGGTCAGCGTGATCGACGAGTTCGCCGGCCCGCGCATCTTCTCCACCGCCTCGCGCAGCGTCAGCCCCTGCACCGGCTCGCCGTCGAGCTCCGTGATCAAGTCGCCTGAGAGGATGCCCGCCTTGAACGCCGGCGTATCGTCGATCGGCGAGATCACCTTAATGAGTTCGTTCTCCATCGTAACCTCGATGCCGAGGCCATAGAACTCGCCGCGCGTCTGCACCTGCATGTCTTGGTAGTCTTTGGCGTTCAGGTAGCTCGAATGCGGATCGAGCGAGGACAGCATCCCGTTGATCGCCGACTCGATCAATTTCGCGTCATCGGGTTCCTCGACGTAGTCGGCGCGGATGCGCTCGAAAACGTCGCCGAAAAGGTTAAGCTGCCGATAGGTATCCGTCGCCGCCGCCGTGGCCCCGCCGACGCCGCCGAACTGGGCGACGCCGCCCATCACGATTGCGCCAAGGACGGCTCCCGCCGCCAAGAGGGTAAACCTACGCATCATCCGTTGACCTCACTGTCCGTGGGCGGCCACCAAGGGGTGGAATCGATGGAATTCCCATCCTTGCGAAATTCGACGTAAAGAATCGGCTGGGCAGAAGTATGGTCGATGTCTCCGATACTTGCCAGTCGGGTGGCGCCCATCACGGCCACCGGCTCGCCGCCGAGAACGAACTGGCCGAGGGCGGCGTCGATCCGCTCCATGCCTGCCAACACGATGTGATAGCCGTCCCCGGCGTTCAGGATCAAGACCTGACCGTAGGAGCGGAACGGGCCGGCATAAACCACCCAGCCGTCCGCCGGGGCCAGCACCGAGGCCCCCGGCCTCGTGGCAAGGGAGAGCCCCTGGCTCTCCCCGCCGAGCCCGTCGGGGTCGCCGAAGCCGGTAAGCTTCTCTCCGGACACTGGCCAGGTGAGCAGGCCCTTGGCATCGGCGAAATGGACGGCCGGCGCTATGCGGCTCGTGTCCGCAAGACGCCGCGCGGCCTCCTCGCGGCTGGCGCGGGCGGTGTTGAGAGCCGCCTTCCTCGCCTCCTCCGCCGCCTTCGCAGCTGCGGCCACCTCCTTCTCCAAGGCGCCGATCAGCGATTGCAGGCTGTCCGCCTTGTTGGCGAGCTCCGCCGCCTTCTCCTGCTCGGAGGTGAGCGCCGCCTCCGTTTGTTCGCGCTGCGCCTTCTTGGCTTCGCTAAGAAGGTGGATCCGCGTCTGTTCGTCGCCCAGCGAAGCGTAACGCGCGCGAAGTGAATCGCGCTCCGTCTCGATCTCGGCAGTAAGCGCGGTCAGCGCAGAGAGATCGTCGGCGATCTTCTCCGCCTCCGCTCTTATGTCGGGCAGCACCGCGCCGGCGAGCATCGAGCCGCGGATCGCCGCGAGCGCATCTTCGGGCCGCGAAAGAATCGCCGGCGGCGGCGTTCGCCCGATCCGCTGCAGCGCCATCAGCACTTCCGCCATGACGCCGCGCCGCTCGTGAAGCGAGCTGCGAAGCGCGTCCTCATTGTCATGCAGACCGTCGAGCCGCTTCTCGATGCGGCCGATCTCTGTCTCCGTCTGTCTGAGCCGCTGCCCCGTCGCGATAAGGTCGGCGTTGAGCGTCGCGGTATCCTGGTCGAGCCCTTCGATCTCGTCGCGCAGCGCCGACTGCCGGCGCTCGGACACCTCGATCGAGCGGCGAATGGCTTCAAGCTCCGCTTCGCGCGCCTGCTTGCGCTCGGCCGGGCTCGCATCCCCGCCGCGGAGCTCGCCGAGCACGTCATCGGACGGCGCCGCTTCGGTCGCACGCGCTCCATGCGGCGCCACGAGAAGCGCGAGGCCGGCAAGGAGCAGGAAGGTGAATACGCGACAGCAGCGATTCATTCAGATCATTTAGCCAGCGGCGGTTTAACATTATGCCCGATGGTAGGGGTGCCCGGAAAGGATCGTAGTCGCTCGGTAAAGCTGTTCGGCAAGAAGGATGCGGACAAGCTGGTGGGGCCACGTCGTGCGCCCGAATGAAAGTGTCCGGTCCGCGCGCTTGAGCAGCCCCTCCCCGAGACCGTCCGCGCCGCCGATCACGAAAAGCGTGCGCGGAACAGCGGCTTGCGCATCGCTGCGGAGCGATTTCGCGAAGGCGTCGCTGTCCGTCAGCGCACCGTCGCTGTCGAGGCAGACGACGCGGTCGTCACCGCCGAGACGCTGGAGAAGCGCCCTTTCCTCTTCCGCGACGCGATCCTTCGCCCGCACGGCGCGCGACTCGGCAACTTCCTCGACGCTGAAGCCACGGAGCCCGAGCGCTCGTCCACCCTTGCGCGCGCGGTCGAGGTAGCGCTCGCAAAGTTCGCGTTCGGGGCCGGCCTTCAGCCGCCCGACCGCGGCAACGACAATGTCCATCGAGACTCAGGCGAGCGCGCGCCGCTCCGAATAGGGCTCGGCCGCCCACATCTTCTCGATGTTGTAGAACTCGCGGACCTCGGGACGGAACACGTGCACGATGAGGTCGCCGGCATCGATCAGCACCCAGTCGCAATGGCGCAGGCCCTCAACGCGCGCCGGACCGAAGCCCGCCTGCTTGAGGTCCGCGACCAGACGGTCGGCGATGGCGCCTACGTGCCGATGCGAGCGGCCGGAGGCGACGACCATGTAGTCGCCGAGCGCGGACTTGTTCTGGATGTCGATAGTGACGGTGCCCTCGGCCTTGGCATCATCGAGGCTCGCAAGGACGGTTTTCAAAGCTTCCCCTGACGCATTGGCCGCCAACCGGGAGGCCGAAGAAGGCGCGTCAAACACGGCGCCTTCGACAGAGCGGGTCATGTTGGACAGTGTCGGTTCCCCTTTCTCCAGCACGAATCACGGCGTAGGCCGCGATAGGGATAAGATAGGGGCGCAATCATAACTGTTTCAAGACGCGGCGCGAATCGCCGTCGAGGAGGCCGAGACGCGGGGGCCGGTGAGGAATATCCAGGACGGAGGCTGGCGGCCGGCGAGCGCGAGCCCATCCGCGCCGTCGGCCCGGTAGCCCGAAAGCGCCTGCGCGGCCCGTGAGGAAAGCGGCGCGAGCAGAGCCCCCGGCCGACCGACGACCGCGACCGGCACCGACGCAGCGATCTCCTGCCAGCTCTCCCATCGGTGAAAATCCGCCAGACCGTCGCTCCCCATGATCCAGACGAAGCGCGTCGCCGGCGCCCGCGTCTTCAGGATCGCGATCAGATCCGCCGTGTAACGCGTGTGGAAGCCGGATTCCGCCCCGCTGACGAAGATGCGCGGGTGCGCGGCGACCCGCGCTGCGGCTTCCATCCGCCTCGAAAGCGCCGGCAGCCCGCCATTGGACTTGAGCGGATTTCCCGGCGTCACCATCCACCAGACTTGGTCGAGGCCGAGCATGCGAAGCGCGAGCAGGCTTGCCGCGCGGTGTCCCTCGTGCGGCGGATTGAACGAGCCGCCGAAAAGGCCGATCCGCTGCCCCGCACCATGCGGAGGCAGCCCAAGGAACGTCTGGCTCGGCCGCTTTTCGGTTCTCAAGGACGGGTTTGGCCGGAGCCGCGAACGCGATACTTGAAGCTGGTGAGCTGCTCGAGACCGACAGGTCCGCGCGCATGCAGCTTGCCGGTCGCGATCCCGATCTCCGCCCCCATGCCGAACTCGCCGCCGTCGCCGAACTGGGTCGAGGCGTTGTGGAGCACGATCGCCGAGTCCACCTCGTTCATGAACCGCTCGGCGGCCTTCGTGTCGTCAGTGACGATCGCGTCGGTGTGATGCGAGCCATAGGCCGAGACGTGGCGGATCGCCTCGTCGAGCCCGTCGACGACGCCGACCGCGATATTGGCGTCGAGGTACTCCTTGTACCAGTCGTCCTCGGTCGCCGGCACGACACCCTTCGCCGCGGCCTGCGTCGCCGCGTCGCCGTGGATCGTGCAACCGGCCTGCTGCAGCGCTTCAACGAGCGGCGCCAAGTGGCTCGACGCGCAGGCTTTATCGACAAGCAAGGTCTCGGCCGCGCCGCAGATCGACGTGCGCCGCATCTTGGCGTTGACGACGATCTTCTTCGCCATCATCAGATCCGCCGCCGCGTGGACATAGACGTGGCAGACGCCTTCGAGGTGCGCGAACACCGGCACGCGCGCTTCGCTCTGCACACGCGCGATCAGGCTCTTTCCGCCGCGCGGCACGATGACGTCGATCGTGCCGCCGAGACCGCCGAGCATCGCGCCGACAGCAGCGCGGTCGCGCGTCGGCACGAGCTGGATCGAATCCTCCGGCAGTCCGGCTGCACGCAATCCATCGACCAGGCAACGATGGATCGCGGCCGAGCTGCGGAACGTATCGGAGCCGCAGCGCAGGATCACGGCGTTCCCCGCCTTGAGCGCCAGCGCGCCAGCGTCGGCGGTGACGTTCGGGCGGCTCTCGAAGATGATGCCGATCACGCCGATCGGCGTGCGAACACGCTCGATGTGGAGCCCGTTGGGGCGGTCCCACTCGGCGATGACCGAACCGACCGGATCGGGAAGCGCGACGATGTCCTCAAGCGACTTGGCGATCGCCTCGACCCGTGCGTGGTCGAGCATCCCGCGATCGATCAGCGCCTTCGTACTGCCGCCCGCCACCATCCCGGCGATGTCTTCCGCGTTGGCGGCGAGGATATCCGCCTCGCGCTCCCGGAGCGCGGCAGCGGCGGCTCGGAGCGCCGCGTTCTTCGCCTCGGTAAACGCGTTGGCGAGTGTCTTTGCGGCCGCACGCGCCCGATCGCCGATCCCCTTCATCAGGGTGTCGACATCCTGCGCCTCGCCGGCGGCAAGCTCGTTGCGCTTCGCGTTCATCCGGTATCTCAGCAGTCGAACGGAACGCTCTATCGCGGAGCGCGGCGGCTGACAACTCTGGCGGGCCGGTCAAACGTCTTGCTTGCGAAGGCTCGCCGTCATGTGTATATTCTTCAAGACTCTACACATTTGGCCCCGCTGTGCGCACGAACATCGACATCGACGATGCCCTGCTGGCCGACGCAAGGCGCCTCTCCGGCCACGCGACGAAGAAGGCGACCGTCGAGGAGGCGCTCCGCCTGCTCGTCCGCCTCCGCCGTCAGAAAGAGGTGGATAGCGCGTTCGGAAAATATCGCTGGCGCGGCGACCTCGATCGCAGCCGCAGAGGTCGCGGCGCCGGGTGATCGTCGTCGACAGCACGGTCTGGATCGACTTTCTGAACGGTCGCGACCTGCCCAAGGTTCGGCACTTGCGCTCGCTCCTCGGCGTCGCCGAAATCGTCATCGGCGATCTCATGTTGTGTGAGGTGCTTCAGGGCCTCGGCAGCGAGCGCGAAGCAGCGGAGGTGGAATCGTTCCTCCGGCGGTTCGAGATTGCACCAATGGCCGGCGACATGATCGCAGTCGAGGCCGCGCGAAACTTCAGACGTCTACGGGCCGCAGGCGTTACGGTCCGAAAGACGATCGACCTCCCGATCGGCACCTGGTGCATCGCGCACGGAATGCCGCTGCTGCACAACGACCGCGATTTCGTCCCGATGGCCCGGCACCTCGGCCTGTTGGAGGCGGCGCCGACCTAGCCAGCGGCAGCTCGTGCCGCGGCGTCGATCTAGGTCGCTCTAAGCCCTTATCTCCTGCCTCTGGAACGAGACGTAGGCGAGCGTGAAGACCACGACCATCACCGCGATCAGGCCGGAAAGCTGCGGCCAGATCAAGAGCGCGCTCTGCCCGAAGGGAAGCGGTGCTCCGACGAGCGCGCCCTGGAGCTGGGAGAGGAAGACCAGCCCTAGGCTGCGCGTCGCCGGATTCAGAAGGGCGAGTGTCGCCTCGCCGTAGAGTGTGTTCGGAGAAATCCTGGAGAGCGCCTGGCCGAGCTCGGCCTGGAAAACCATGGTGCGCGGATCGAACGGATTGATCGGCGCCAGCGCCTGCGTCAGGAGCGGCGAAAGCATGTTCCAGAAGATCGCGAAGAAGAGCCAGAGCGTCAGCGCCGCAAGCGCCGAGGTCGCCGGCGAGCGGAAGAGCGTAGAGAAGAGAACCGCGATCGCCAGCCACACGCCGGTGTAAGCGAGAGAGACGACGAGGAAGGCAATGCCGCGCAGCGTCTCCTCCCCCGACGGCGGCAGGCCGAGCGTCAGGATGCCGAGCCCGGTCAGGAGCAGCCAAAGGGTGACGAGGCAGATGCCGAGGACCATCAGCCCGCCGATGAACTTGCCCGTCAAAAGCGCGTCGCGGTAGATCGGCTGCGACAGGACGCGGCTGATCGTGCGCCGATTGTATTCGCCGTTCACCGCATCGAAGCCGAGCGCAATGGCAACGAGCGGCAGGAGGAGTGTCAGAAGCGAGACGAAGGACGGCAGCGGCTCGCGCGCGGTGGTGAAGAGCCTCAGGAACAGGAAGGGATCCTGGCCGACCGTGTCCTTGATCTGCCCGATCGCCGCGTAGACGGCGCCGAAGGCGGTCAGGATCACCAGCAGCATGACGAGATGCATGCGCGCGCTGGTCAGGTGATCGGCCGCCTCCTTCATGGCGACAGCCGCTAGGCCGGTAAAGGGAGAGCCTTCACGCCGCATGGGCCACCTTTTCGAAATAACGGACATAGACCTCGTCGAGGCTCGACCGGTCCATGCTGATATTGGTGAGAGCGCCGCCCGCCTCCACGATGCGGCGTGCGATGTCGGCGCGCGCGTCGCGGGTGCAGTCGGCGCGGTGGATGCTCCCCTGTAGCGGCGTCACCGCGGTGATCCCGTCGACGCCGTCGAGCGCACCGGCAACGTCGACGCCGCTCGCATCGACCTCGATCACGTAGGACCCGCCGAGCACCTGCGCGGCGAGATCGGCGACGCGTCCAACGAGCCCCGCTTTCCCTTCGTTGAAGAGCGCCACGCGGTCGCAGATCGACTGCACCATGGAAAGCAGGTGCGAGGAGAGCAGGATCGTCATCCCGCGCCGCGCCATCTGGCGGATCAGGTCGAGCAGCTCCTGCGTCGCCTGCGGGTCGAGCCCCGAAGTCGGCTCGTCGAGGATCGCGACTTCCGCCTCTTTCAGGAGAACGTCGGCGAGCCCGAGCCGCTGGCGCATGCCGCGGGAGAACGTCGAGACGCGGCGGTTCGCGACATGGTCGAGGCGCACGTCCTTGAGCGCGGTGGCGATGCGCTCGGCCGCCTCGGTCGAGCGCAAACCTTGCAGCCGCGCGACATAGGCGAGATTCTCCCGCGCCGTGAGCTGATCGTAGAAGCCGACGGCGTCCGGCAGGTAGCCGACGCGCTTCTTCACCGCCAGCGGTTCGCGCAACGGATCGCGGCCGAGCACGCGGACCGATCCCTCCGTCGGCTCGGTCAGGCCGAGGATCATCAGGATGGTCGTCGTCTTGCCCGAGCCGTTCGGCCCGAGCAGGCCGAAGACCTCGCCTGCCTCGATCGTGAGGTCGAGATGGTCGACCGCCGTCACGCCGCCGTAGCGCTTGGTCAGACCGCTCGTCTCGATGACGGACGTGCTCATCTGCGGCCGTAACGCGTCACGGCAAGCGCCAGAACGACCACCGCAAGCGCGATGATGCCGAGCCCCGCAATTCCCCACATGGTCGACGTGGTCACCGTCGTGCGGAAGTCAGCGTTCGCCGAGGTCCCCTCCCCGTTGGCACGGACGGTGATCATGTAGTCGCCGGCGATCGCCTTCTCCGACGGCGTGACCTCGACCTGCACCGGCTGATGCCCGTCGGTGTCGAGTCCGGGGAGTTGATCGGGGCTGAACGACACCTTCCAGCCCGACGGCGCGCTGGCCGAGAAGCGGATCGCCTTTGCCGGCGCCGATCCGCTGTTGCCGACATCGAAGGTGAAGGTCTCGGCCTTGCCGGCAGTCGCCTCGCCCGAGAGCCGCCCTCCGGGGCCGGCGAGCGTGAGGTTCGGCTGGCCGGTGACCTGCGCAAGAAGCTTTGTTTCCGCGGACATCTGGCCGCTCGCCGCCTGCATGGCGAGCGGATAGTCGCCGGCAGGCGCATCACGCGGCGGCTTGATGGAGAGCTTCACGGTCTTCGACTCGCCCGCCTTGATCGGCAGGCTGGTCAGCTCCTGCGTGCCGTACTGCTCCTTGAAGGTGGCGACGAACCCTTCCGGCGTCTGCGCGATCAGATTGACCGTCGCGTCTTCCGGGCTGTCGTTCTTGATGGCGACCTGGAAGTCGAAGGACGAGCTCGGCGTGCCGCGAAGCGCCGGAAGCTCGGGATCGAGCGTGAGCTTCGCCGGCTGCGGCGCGGTGAGCCGCATGGTGATCGGCAACGTCAGCGTCTCGTCGGAAGCCTGCCCGACGACGCGAAAGCTCACCGTATCCGCTTTCGCGTCCGCGGGCGGCGTCACCGAAAGCGTTAGGCTGCGTTTCTCGTCGGTGCCGACCATCGCCGCCGAAATCTCGCGGCCGTTGCCGGTGAGCTTCGAGGTCCAGCCGTCCGGAAGCCCCTCGACGGAGAGCGCAACGCGCTCCGGCGGGAGGTTCGAGTTCTGCAGCGTGAGCGAGATCTTGGCTTCGTTGCCGATCTCGCCGGTGAGCTCGGGGTAGTCGGTGAGGAGCCAAAGGCCGGTCGCCTTGGGTGGGCTCTCGGCGCTCGCGCCTCCGAGTGATGTCTGCGCGTAGGCAGCGCCGAATGAGAAGAGCGAAAGGACAATTGCAGCGGCAATCGGAAGGACGCGTTTCGGAAGCATCATCGTGCCTCGTTATTGTTGAATTTCGTTCTGGGCGGAGCCGGCAACGCGTGCCGAGCCCCGTCGGCAGGACGGCTTTGCTGTGACCGGATTGCGTCCGAAATCTGGCGAAGCGCTCCGGCGCAGATTAAATAATCGTAAGATTTCAATGAGTTGAATGTATACCTTCGACGGCGACTTTCCCGGATTTCACAAATACTTACCGCGGCAACTTTCCGCCGGCGCGAAGGCTGCGAGCAGCGTGCGACATTTCGGCCTCGTCCATGTCGTGCGCCCCAATCGCCAACGCAGGGTCCAAGCGGAACACCTCAATCCGCAACGTCTCCGACCGCGTGTGTCAGCCTCCTGCAAGGTCGTCGTCAGGCTTTTGACAGGTCGTCTCGACTAGGTAGCGTCCCCGCAAACATCGCCTCCCGAACCGAAGGATGTTTGCGCCAATGATCAACTCGTGGAGACCACCATGAAAGTCGCTTTGCTCGCCGCTACGGCGTTTGTCTTCGCTAGCCCCGCCTTTGCAGCGGGAACCTGCAGCTCCGCGCCTCAGTCGAGCTGGCAGCCGCAGTCCAACCTCGAAGCGCAGCTCAAGTCCGAAGGCCTCACCGTCCGCCAGATCAAGGTCGAGAGCGGCTGCTACGAGGTCTATGCGACGAACACCGCCGGCGAGCGGGTGAACCTCGCCTACAACGCCGAGACGCTCGAGAAGCTCGACAACGCCGAGGCCGGCGAGAACTGATCGAGTCTCGCTGGACGGGCCCTCGGCGCCGACAGGAGAAACAAAGAGTGCGCGTCTGGGATCCCCTGGTGCGGCTCTTCCATTGGAGCCTGGCGCTGAGCTTTGCGGTCGCATGGCTCAGCGCCAACTCCTGGGACGACCTGCACGTTTGGGCTGGCTACGCCGCGGGCGCTCTCGTTATCGCGCGCGTGGCGTGGGGCTTCGTCGGAACGCCCTATGCCCGCTTCTCGCAATTCGTTCGTCCGCCGACGACCGTGCTCTCCTATCTGAAGGCAATCCTTCGTGGCGACGAAACGCGCTATCTCGGCCACAATCCCGCCGGCGGCGCCATGATCGTCGCGTTGATACTGGCAATGTTCGCGACCGCCTTCACCGGCTGGCTCCTGACGACTAACGCCTACTGGGGGGTCGTATGGATGCAGCATCTGCACCACTACCTGGCGCACGGCCTCCTGCTTCTCGTCGTCTTGCACCTCGCCGGCGTCGTGCTCGCAAGCTATCGCCACCGTGAGAACCTCGTCCGGGCCATGATCACCGGCACGAAGCGACCGACCGGGGCCGACGACACCGCCTGATCCAGGCTCTCACCGAAGCCGAACGGCCGTCGACGCTCAGCTCTCCCTCAAGACCATGTCGTCGCGGTGGATCATCTCGGCGCGGCCGCGATAGCCGAGGACGGTTTCGATCTCGCTTGAGCGCTTGCCCACGATCTTCTTCGCGTCCTCCACATCGAAGGCGACGAGGCCGCGCCCGAGTTCGTTGCCGGCGGCTCCACGGATGACGACGGCGTCGCCGCGCGTGAACGCTCCGGAAACGGAGGCGACCCCCGCCGGCAGCAGGCTCTTGCCGGACTTGAGCGCAGCCTCCGCGCCGGCATCGACGGTGATCGTGCCGCGCGGCTCGAGGTGCCCCGCGATCCAGGCCTTGCGCGCGTTCGCCGGTGTCGCTTGTGGCGCGAACCATGTGCAGCGTTCGCCCGCGTCGATCGCGGCGAGCGGATTCTTGCGCCGCCCGCTGGCGATCGCCATCGCCGCGCCCGCCGCCGTCGCGATCTTGCCGGCTTCGATCTTCGTGCGCATGCCGCCGCGCGAAAGCTCCGAGCCGGCCGAGCCTGCCATCGCCTCGATCGCCGGCGTGATCGACGGCACGAAATCGACGAAGGACGCGGAAGGATCGGAGGCAGGCGGCGCCGTGTAGAGGCCGTCGACGTCAGAGAGGAGCACGAGGCAGTCGGCGCCCGCCATCGCCGCGACGCGCGCGGCGAGCCGGTCGTTGTCCCCGTAGCGAATTTCGTTGGTCGCCACCGTGTCGTTCTCGTTGATCACCGGCACGACGCGCATCTTCAGAAGCGTCGCCAGCGTGGCGCGGGCGTTGAGATAGCGCCGCCGCTCCTCCGTGTCGCCGAGCGTGAGCAGCACCTGCGCCGCCTTGAGCCCGCGATCGCCGAGGCACTCGGCCCAGGCGCCGGCGAGCGCGATCTGCCCGGCTGCGGCGGCGGCCTGCGCCTCCTCGAGCTTCAGCAGTCCGCGCCCGAGCCCGAGCGCGGCCCGGCCGAGTGCAATAGCGCCGGAGGAGACGACGAGCACCTGCCTCTCCTTCTCGGCAAGCGCCGCGATGTCGTCGGCGAGCGCCGCGAGCCAGTCGCGGTCGAGCCGCCCGCTCGTTGCATCGATAAGGAGCGACGAACCCACCTTGACGACGATGCGGCGGTGACCGGCGACGCTTCTGTGCTTCACGGCCGGCTCCAGCGAGGGTCGGCAGCGGCTGCCGCCTCCTCGGCTGCCTTGCCGACGAGCTCCAGGCACTGGTCGAGCAGCATCTCGATCCCCTGCCCCGTCGCCGCGGAAATGACGAGCGGCATGTGTCCGGTGCGTCGGCGGATCTTGCCCTTCGCCGACTTGAGCTGCTCCGGTGTGGCGATGTCGGCGCGCGAGAGCGCCACGATCTCGTCCTTTTCGGCGAGCCCGTGACCGTAGGCCTCGAGTTCTTCGCGCACCGTCTCGTAGGCCTTGCCGGGATTCTCGCCGGTCGCGTCGACGAGATGAACCAGCGCGCGGCAGCGCTCCACGTGGCCGAGGAAACGGTCGCCGATCCCCGCCCCCTCATGCGCGCCTTCGATCAGCCCGGGGATATCGGCGAGCACGAACTCGACGCCCTTGTGGCGCACGACGCCGAGATTGGGATGAAGCGTGGTGAACGGATACTCGGCGATCTTCGGCTTTGCCGCGCTGACGCGCGCAAGCAGCGTCGACTTGCCGGCATTCGGCAAGCCGACGATGCCGATGTCGGCGATCAGCTTCAGCCTGAGCCAGATCCATTTCTCCTCGCCCTCCTGCCCGGGATTGGCGCGGCGCGGTGCGCGGTTGGTGGAAGATTTGAAATGCGCATTTCCGAAGCCGCCGTTCCCACCCTCGAGAAGAAGCTCGCGCTGACCGAGCTCGGTAAGATCGGCAATCAGCGTCTCGTTGTCCTCTTCCAGGAGTTGCGTCCCCACGGGCACCTTGAGCACCACGTCGGCACCCTTGGCGCCGTGGCGGTCGCGTCCCATTCCATGGCCGCCTGTCTTCGCCTTGAAGTGCTGCTGGTAGCGGTAGTCGATCAGCGTGTTGAGGCCGTCGACCGCCTCCGCCCAGACGTTGCCGCCGCGCCCGCCGTCGCCGCCGTCGGGCCCGCCGAACTCGATGAATTTCTCGCGGCGGAACGAGACCGCCCCCGCGCCGCCGTCGCCGGAGCGGACATAGACCTTTGCCTGGTCGAGAAATTTCATGCCCGGCCCTTTTCCCAGGCGGCTCGCGGGAGGAGCATGTCGAGAGTCTCGACATCTTCGCCGCGCGCGCGGCAGGCGACCGGATAGCGTCCGGCTTCGGCGAAGCCGTTCTTCTCCAATGTTCGCCGCGACGCTGGATTGTCGACGAAGACGCCGGCGCCAATCCGGTCCTGCGGATATCGCTCAAATGCAAAGGCGACAAGTGCCGAGATCGCCTCGGTCGCGTAGCCCTTGCCCCAGAAGGGATGCCCGATCCAGAAGCCCAGCCGTGGCATCACGCGTGGCGGATCGCCGGAGCCCGGCCGCTTGACGCTGCATACGCCGATCGGCTCTTCGCAAAGGAGGATCGCGAATTCGTCGGAACCGGTCCTCCTCTTAGAATGCTCGCGCGCGTACGCGGCGACGTCCTCAGGCAAGAGCGGGCACGGCACAACGGCGAGCATGCGCACGACCTCCCAGTCCGCCAAGAGCGAATGAAGCGCCGGAGCATGATGCGGAGCGAAAGGGACGAGCGTGAGCCGCGGCGTGCGCAGCGCATCCGTCTCCTCAT
>Ga0315553_10000253_pt1 | contig 49053 bp, 75 predicted proteins | sample SalMarSW160140MG_FD_203099 | JGI IMG/M metagenome (GOLD analysis project Ga0315553, IMG submission 203099) | Salt marsh sediment microbial communities from the Plum Island Ecosystem LTER, Massachusetts, United States - Salt Marsh Sediment SW1601-40 ...
GGTCGCCCTATGGTTTTATACCCCCCGACCCGATTTAACGCCACTTTTGAAACGGTTTTGACAAGGTTGGCAAAAATTAGCTGAAAAAGTCACAAAGGAAAAGAACGGAGGTGAAACAATGGAGGTACCAAAACTCAGTGACCCCAAGATAAACCGCTTCCGGCAATTCATGGACAGTTGCCTACAGGATGACATCGACGGTCTCCGGGGATTTCCACTCAAGGAAACAGCCATCAACTTCGGCATCGGCATTTTAATGTTCCTGATGGTGACGCTCCACCTGCTGACGAAAGCCCTGCAACTCGCTTACAGCCTAGTGGCAACCGGCTGCGACCTCCTGGTGAAGGGCTTGGTGAAGATTATGCCGGCACCAAAGATGAAGGAGGTTACAAAATGAAAGGCTCTAGCGTCTACCACTCCGCACTCTACGAGGTTGAGGTTAAGTCATTTGATCGGCAGGTAATGTTCGATATGCCCGTGGTGACCACTAATCTACCGCTACGAGAACCTATCTTTTGGCATGGTGGTGTCAATTACATCGTGGCTGACCAGTGGGGTGATAAGGGGCTATTCAAAACCCAGCTAATACCAATCAAGGGCATCACTACGATGCACGTTCACGAATATCGTTGTGGAATATGCCGACTTTGCGGCATCCTGAAGGAAACCGAGGCCAAGCCATGACCGGCAGCAAAAGAAGAAAGGATAAAAGGAGTCGTAAGCTCACTCGCATAGTCGGCATCGCCAGTGCGGGCTTGGCCATCGCGGGGCTTATCTATGTCTTGAATGTGGGAGGTTGTATATGAGAAACGTGAGGCTATTCGCCCTGTTATGTAAAGTGCAGGGCAATAAAAGAATATGCGAATTAGGGAGGTGAACCAATGAAGGGAAATCTTGAGAAGGAAATCTTAGGGGAGTGGGCCGACAAAGGGTACTGGCTGAAGGAATACGCCGATCACGTTGTCACCGTCGGCTATAAGGACAAGGAGCTTGCGGCATTCCCGCAAACGGCTCCAACGACGACACCTGGGGCACTAAAGTCTGTCTGCCAGCGCCATGAGGAACGGTTGAGAGAACCCGCCGAGGTGACGCAATGAGGGAACTCAAGTGGTGCCGAAATTGTATCCAGTGGCGTACTACGCACCCATTCATGGGGAACTGCAAGAAGCGTCCCTGGGAGAAAGACAAGTGGAGCCAGGATGCCGATGCCCTAGGGTGCGAGGATTATGTCGATACACGCAACGGTGTACCGCAGAATCAAACAGCGGTGGCATCCGCGAAGGAGGGATAGATAAATGAAAAGAACCAGTATACCACAGAAAACACGGGAGGAGGCACGTAGGTTACGTCAGGACGAGCCTAAACTGACGTGGCGTGAAATTGGCGAAAGGGTAGGGATTTATGGAGAAACCATCAGGGAATGTCTGCGAAATGAGGGCAGGGACTACCGTAGCACGGCAATGCGACGTAAAAGAAGATTCCAAAAGATACCAGTTGCTTTAATAGAAGACCTAATCCAATTTCACTCTACGCATCCCGCAGAAACAGCCAAGAAACTTGCAACCCGATTCGGGGTTTCCGCATCCTCCGTGCGACAACACATCAAAAATCATAGTGGGCAGCCCACGAATCAACTCGCACAGGATGGGCTAAAGCTAGACGCGGTTTTTAGTAAGGCCCCTATTGACGATGCCACAATAGCTGCATACTACTTAACAGATGGGGAGCATAACAAATGTGCCACTGGCAAGAGATTCAATATATCGCCCTACGCAGTATCATGGGCGCTTGTTCGTGCAGGGTACCCAGAACACGCATACTCATCAGTGGCGGCAAGGCATGTCGCCAGAGCCAGTCTGGATACACCCCCAGTCACGCCACCACCTATAGTAACTTCTGTGGGACAAAGCGCATCTAATGGGAACTTCAAACAATGGTTTCTGGATGGGGCAGCTTACATCACATCGCTGGAAACTAAGATAGAAGGCATTGCCGAACTAAAGGCTGAGGTTATACGCCTTAAACAGGAGAATGCCGCCCTAGGGCAATGGAAAACACACCTACTCAATGAAGTATTACCTTACCGAGAGCAACGCTGAAGGAGGCATAAATGGTAACAGAAGTAAAAGATGTAGTAATTCAAGAAACACCCTTAATACCGGCCGAGGTGGTAGAGAACGCCACAACCCAGGCCACACTACTTATGGACATTGTGGAAAAGACGGGGTGCTTCCAGAAAATCAGGGATAAGAAGTATCTCCAGGTCGAGGCATGGGAAACCATCGGGGCATTTAACCGGGTCCATGCCGAGACAAAGGAGGTCACGGCGATCATGGAAGACAGTCAAGTGGTGGGCTATCAGGCCCACGTCCAACTCTGGCGGGATGGCCAGGTCATAGGCGGGGCTATCATGCCCTGCTACTTTAGCGAAAACGCTTGCCGGGGTAAATCCGGGGATGATAAGCACAAGGCTTGCATGAGCGCAGCCCAGACTTTCGCCACCAGTAAAGCCTACAGGATGAACTTCAGTTATGTGGCAATCCTCGCGGGATACCAGGCAATGCCAGCCGAGGAACTTAATGAGGATGGGCCGAAACAGGAACGCAAGCCAAAACCCAAGGGTGCAGGAACCGAGGGGCTTGACATGGATTGGCTCCGCGATGCCCTCATTGATATTCAATGGGCAGACTGCGGGAAGTGGCTAAGAGAGCACTATGGCGAAGCATTCGGCTCGACCGTAAGGGCCATGATAGGCAGCCTCACCAAAGAGCACCAAGAGGAATTTGTGGCCGAAGTGCAGAAGCGCCTAGAGACAAAAGCACAATGACAACTACCATTCTTTTCTTCAACCTCCTTTCTTTGAATTGGCGGCGCTGGGTGTCTCCTCCTCCCGGCGCCGCCCCAGTGAGGTGACATAATGATGACCTGTAAGAAATGCGGTAGGCGATGCCCAGTAAGAGAATCAGGCTTATGTTTCCAATGCCAAGAGCAGCCCATAATGCTTTGTAAGAATTGTGAGCAACCCTTAATGGAAATGAGATTCGCCAAGGGCTTTGAGCTAGTGTGCGACAATGACCGCTGCCACTTATTCCGGCAACCGCAGGGATGCCGGCTTGCGGAGTCCAAGGAGGTAATAGAGGCAAAGGGATACCAGAGGCGACACGACCTGGGCAACCCGGCACGGAAGGTGTTTAGCAGCGGGCCGATGCTTGGTGGCAGCTCGCAGTCGTTGGGATGTTCCCTTGTAATGCCATCGCACTTAGTCCAGGTGTACTTCGGCTGGGACCCGAGAGGGATAAATGAGTGAGCCAAGAAAGAAACGAACTAATAAGAAACGTCGTCCAGGGGTGCGCAGCCTGCAAGTTCGGGAGAGCACACTTGGAGTGCCACAAGACACCCAGCCAGTGCCCGAACAAGAAAGTGAAGGCATGGCTGAAACAGATAGAACAAATACAGAAACAGGAGGCAAAGTGTACGGACAATCATTCGGAGACCGAATCAAAGACGGAATCAGAGAACACAAGACCATGCTCATCCAGATCGGCGTAGTCGTGGCGATAGCTGTAATCGTCAGCGCAATCATGGTGACGGCGCAGGCCGCCACTAAAGCGGAGCTTGCTGCCGAAGTGGCTGCGAGAGAAGGGCTGGACGCCAGGGCAAGCGCCAGTATCAATAAGGTAGGGAGCGACTTGAATGACCGGGTGGACGATGTGGAGGCTAGCGCAGAGACCGCCACGGATGAGGTAGCCATCCTCAGTGTGACCGCTATAGGAAACAGCGATGCCATCGATGCAATCCAAATCTGGAAGGACCTTACCGATGCCAGGCTCACCACGGTAGAGGCTGAGAACAGCCCGCCCGAAGGATACCTTACCGGCACCGTCGGTAACTACACCCTCCACGCCGAGTGCAGCGAGGCCGGGAACTTCACCGCCAATGTGCATCTGGTTTATGCAGTGCCGGTTTACGTTGGCAATACTACCACTTGCGATGGCACCATAAGCGCCTTTTATGCAGGAATCAACTGGACCCTGGCGAATCGGGATTACATACCAGTCGTCGCCTACAACGGCACCGGCTGGGGAGTAAGCCAGGTATGGTTTAACATCGGCACGTTTGAATTGGTGGCTGACACTGAAGCCGAAGTGCCCGTACTGTTTGGCGGGCTCAATAGCACCTACGCCGCTGACTTTGCCTACGTCGAGGTGTGGCCGGTACTTACATAGGGGATTCACCATGAATAAGACTTCTATTGAGTGGGTTCGCAATCCAGATGGGACACAAGGCTATTCGTGGAATGTAATAACCGGCTGTTTGAACCATGACAACGGCTTATGCAAAGGCGGGGGCTTCCCCTGCTATGCCTACAAGCTGGCGAATGGGAGATTGAAGCCATTATATGGAAGGAATATGATCATTGCTTGCGATTATGACGGCAGGGGTCAGGATACCGACATTGAGCAAGCCCTTGCTGACCCCTTCTATCCTCGCTTTTGGCCTGAAAAAGTCAAGAATATGGATATGTTTGGCAAGAAGAAAACCTACGCTGTTAATATCAGAAACCCCAAGGGTATATTTGTTTGTGATATGGGCGAACTCTTTGGGGATTGGGTGCCTGAACACTGGCAGAAATCTATTTTCCTAGCTATTAAGAGTAATCCCCAGTACCGCTTCTACCTTCTCACCAAACAGCCACAGAATCTAATCAAGTTCTCGCCGTTCCCGGATAACTGCTGGGTAGGGGTGACGGCTACGAATTGGGAGATGGCTCACCAGGCTATGTATCATCTAGGTTTTGTTGATGCAAAGGTGAAATTCATTAGTGCCGAGCCATTACTAGCACCATTCACAGACCCAGATCCCATTGATTCTCTGAAGTCAATCACCGCCCATGAGGTTGTCGGGGATATTGACTGGCTCATCATCGGTGCGCAGACAAACCCCTACAAGCCACCGAAGATTGAATGGGTACGAGAGATTGTCGAGGCTGCGGACAAGGCGGGTGTCCCGGTATTTTTGAAGGACAATCTTGATCCTCTTTTACGAACCACAGATGGACAAATACCTACTGGCTTATGCGATAACTATGGCCATACATTAAGACAGGAGATGCCAGAGTGATACACACGCTGTGGGGCTCCCTTACCCTATTTGGTGCCTTAATAACCTTCGGCATACTGGCACCGCACTTGGCAATCGCCGGCATGGTAGGACTCATAAGCGGAAACTGGAGGCTATGGAACAAGTGGACAATGGGAATACTGGAACTGTAGGGCAGAAGTTATGAACGCCTATTATCAGGATAAGTGGGTGACAATCTATCACGGGGATTGCCGAGAGATATTGCCACGACTTGATGTGATACCAGATATGCTTTCAACAGACCCAGTATGGCCGAATGCATCAGCTGACCTCCCAGGGCGAGACAACCCGACCAAATTAATAAGTGGTATGTTTCAGGTTCTGCCTCCAGTTAAACGAATCGCCCTGCATCTCGGCGTTGATTCAGACCCTCGTTTCCTCACCACAGTGCCTACACAGTATGAGTTCTTTCGCGTTTGCTGGCTGAGATATATCCGGGCACATTATAAGGGGAGATTGCTCTACAATTCTGATATTGCTTATCTCTTTGGTACACCACCAGCTCCATGTGATGGGCAATTTCTGATTCCAGGATACACCGAGGACACAAGTTCCGATGGTAAGCAGTCAGCGCACCCGTGCCCTCGTAAACTTTGGCATGTAAAATGGCTAGTCAAGTGGTGGTCGAGTCCAAAGGAACTAATCCTTGACCCATTTGTTGGGAGTGGGACAACATGCGTAGCAGCCAAAGAGCTTAATCGATATAGCATCGGCATAGAAATCGAGGAGAAATACTGCGAGATCGCAGCCAAGCGTTGCTGCCAAGAAGTTATGGAGTTAGCATGAGCGATACGGCTGTAACACAGAAGCTATGCCCGTTGTGCGGCAAGCCTATGGAGCCAATAGTGGTGCAGACCACCAACAAGAGATGGCTGGAATTATGGACCTACCCACCTTGCGTGAGGGAAGGTGACAAGAAGGAAGCGAGGCAAAAGAAATGACTAAGCCAAATCAACAGGCTGGAGGTGACAACATGGAGACCAAACTTGGCGAAATAGAGTCCCCCGATGCCTCGGCATCTGAGATAACCGACAATGATCTGCCCACCATCACTAAGGACGAGCCCGGACATATCATTTTGACGTGGCGTAATGAGCAGATAATCGTCGATGCACAGCGCTTTACTGATAAAGGGCAGGCCGAGGTGACGATATGGTGGGATAACCCAGAGTACAAGATGCTCGTGGCACAAGACAGAATCGACCTGCTATCACCGTCCAGCAAGCGAGCCTTTATTGGTCAGTTGAGCAAGGCGAATAATGCCTTACAATGGATACACTGGGATTGGATTGTACGTTGCATTACATGGAAGGTGATGGGCAGCATACGAAAAGGGACGCCAGTGGAGGAAGTCTGGCCGATAGAAGGTAGCATCTTAGCCCCGGAATATCTAGTGCAACCAATTTTATACTTGAACCACCCGAGCGTTATCTTTGGCGACTATGGCAGTCTGAAAAGCACCGTGGCATTGCTCATCGCTTTTATAGCACAGTTGCCGTACCAGGACAATGGCCTTGGGTTAATAACCAAAGACAACCCAGCCAATACCCTCTACTTAGACCTTGAGGGTGACACCACAATGTTCACGAAGCGCTGGAGTGCAATATCAAGAGGGTTTGATATTGAGGCCAAGGCACACAACCGAGCCCTCCCCACAATGCCAGTCCTATACCGGCGAATGGATACCAAGTTTGCTGATTCAATAGACGTGATTCAGCAAATAGTAGCAGAGAATAAGATCAGGTTCATAATAATCGACTCCTTGGGGCCAGCCGTCAAGGGCAACTTGAACGACCCCGACCCTGCCATAGAATACAACCAGGCATTGAGAAAGCTAGGAATCACCAGTCTAACGCTGGCTCATAATTCCAAGGACCCATTAACGAAGCAGCGAAGCATCTTTGGCTCGGTCTTCTTTTCTAATCTGGCTCGTTCAATCTGGCAGTGCAAGGTTGAGGGGGAGAGACAACCAGACGACGACCAATCCATTATCAGCCTCAAGCACATTAAGGGTAGCTTCTCACAAACCCATGGAACACTGGGTTACAAATTCAAGTTTACCGATAGCACGATCACAGTAGAAAAGACAGACTTGGGTGATACAGGGTTGTCCGGCGAGTTACCGCTGACCTGGCAAATTAAGAACCTGCTAAAAGGTGGAGCCCTAGCAGCTACCGAAATCGCAGACCTCACCGATAGACCGATAAACACCGTGAGGGTGACATTGAGCCGCATGAGAGCAAAGAAGGAAATCTGCAATTTACCAGACCAGAGGTGGGGATTGGCAGAGGGCGAAATGTAGTTGACATAACATGGAAAAGTTAAGACAAAAAAAGGTCGAATTAACATGGGGGGGTATTAACAAATGTTAATTGGCTCGTAAAACCGTAGCTAATTAACAAATGTTAATTGGATGTTAATTACTGTTAATTTACAAGTAATTAATTAACATGGGGGGGAATATATTATATTCCCCCTGTTAATTAATTGTTAACATTTAATATGTTAATTGGGGGTAAAAAGATGGTAAAAATGTTAAGAAAAAGTCTGCCGCTGTCAATACTGTTGGTTGCCTTGGTTTTATGGATGGTGGTGGTGGCTCCGGTTTCGGCCGACACCTGCCGAGTCCAAATGTCCGCCTCGGGGTACGACCCCATGGGTGGCACGAACGTAACTCTTCCTGGGGTGAATCCCTGGACGAGGCTCGGGCAAAGGCTGACGATACCGGATAGGGAGATACTGAGTATCGGCTACCATGTCCGCAGGGTAGGTAACGCCACCGGCAATGTCACCCTGACGATTCGGGATTCCGTAACTGACGAGATACTATTCAGTGCAGTCTGGGGCGATGCCGGTGAGCTGCCCGAACTGGGAACGTCCGGGTACGCCGAGGTGGAGGTGACCCCGCCCATGAGGATAAACCAGGACGTCAGGATCTGCGTGGAATACTGTGGTGGCAACTCTACCGACTATTGCCGGGGCGGCTACTATAGCGGCGACAAGCTAATCGGCGAGTCGTACACCAACTATCGCAACCAATGGCATGATATTGGCGAGGCGGAGGAAGGAAGTTATTGCTACACGTATGTTTGTGAGTCCGAGCCAGACCCAGATGGCGGTGGCGTTACCGAGTCACCGAACATCCGCGTGGCTATCATAGCCGGCGCTGTGGTGTGCGTTGCGGGGCTAACCTATCTCGTCCGGGATAAAAGGAAGAAGGAGGTTTGAAATGATTATAAATTGGGCTCGGGTAACATTCGCAATGTCGGTTCTGGGACTATGCGCTATATGGACACAAACGGTGCCAAACCCCATTACCGGGACTGACATGGTAGCTTTCGCAGTGTTTTGGGGCTTCTTTGTCTTGATATTATCTCTGGCATTTGAAACGAAGGGTAACGATAAGGAATAGGTGGGAAAAGGAGGGCAACGTGAAATATAGCCAACTACTACCAATCGGGATTGCTATTATATTTGGCCCGCCGGTCGGTTTCGGCTTTCTCGTGGCACACTTCCATGGTGCTTGGCCGGCGATCGGCACAGGGATTGTGTCGCTGGTGGTTATCCTGCTTATAGCCTACTACTGGGTTATGAAACATACGAAGGGCAAGAAGGACGGGCAAGGCTAGGATGGTATCGTTCTGTTTTGGTTGGTAAGGAGGTAAGGTGAAAAGAGTATATGAATTAGCAGGCGGAACAGTCACAAGAGAAAGCGCAAACGCATGGCGTGTTAATGCCCCAGATGGCAGACACGTTGGGACATTTAAGACTAGGACGGCAGCATTACGTAAAGCTCAAGATTGGGATAAATGGGATGCCTTTGCTTCTTTGCAGGATTTATGCTTCGCAATAATGCCGTTCACAACAACACAGATAATGGCTACGCTTTGCTCTATTAAGGACGGCAAAATCGGCTATATACCAAATGACGAGCAAGTTCAAGATGCAATAACATTGGATGTGCTTTTTGGACTGTTATTAGCTATTGGAAGGCGCATTAAAAAAGATAAGCAATGAATAGTGAAATAACTTGCCCGCATTGCGGAAGTGATAAGGTCATAAAGTATGGTGTCTACGATGGCGTACAACGTTACTATTGCAACGTTTGTCAGCGCAAGTTCAAAGCGGATTCCTCGCCTTTTCATATGAAGTCACCCGCTCCCGACATAGCAGGGGCATTAGCCATGTACTACACGGGCAGCAGTATCACGGATATTCGCAATCACATTCGCCAACAGACGGGATACTACCCTTCCAAGTCCGTAGTCTTCGGCTGGGTTCAGAAGTACACGGAAACGGCAGCCAAACACTTCGCAAAGGCAAAGCCGAAAGTGGGCGACACGTGGATAGCCGACGAAACGATGATTGACTTGGACAAAGGTGTCAAGGTTTGGTTCTGGGACATCATAGATGCCAAGACTAGATTCCTATTAGCTTCCAGAGTATCACTCACCCGCACCACTGAGGATGCTAAACGCCTCGTACAAGACGCTGTGAAACGTGCTGGCAAACCGCCAAAGGAAATACTCACTGACAAGATGAAGTCCTATCCCGATGCTATCTTCACCGCCCTAGGTGGGTATACAGAGCATGTTCAAGGTTCGCCGTTCAGAGTGAGGGCAAGCGAGGAAAGCACAAGCCGAGTCGAACGATTCCACGAGACGCTGAAGGAACGCACAAAGGTTATGAAGGCGTTTCGGGATATAGACACGCTCATGGAGTTTGCGAAGGGCTTTCTCACCTATTACAACTTCCTCAAACCGCATGAGGCATTGAAAGGCAAGGCACCCGCCGAGAAAGCCAAGCTACGTTATGACATCAAGACATGGGCGGATGTGGTGAATATCCCCGTGCCCGTAGAGGTCGAGCGGGCAAGGCGCATATCACCACGCATGAAGCTAGAACAGCCGAAGGTGAGTATTGAAGGGGCTTTCAAACGCAAGAGGATTAAGCCTCACCAGAGGCGTTTGCCTATGCCTTCAGTATCGGCAGTTTACACGGATAGGAAAGGCGAACGGCTCACAAGGAAACACCGCAAAGGATGGAGGAGGATTTATTGATTCGTTATATACAGCGGTGGCGAGCATATTTCAAAAGATATGGTATCCATAAAGGATTAGCTATCCTTTCTCTACAGCCATTGATTAGACAGGTGGCTAAAGAAATAAAGGACGCAGAAGAACTAGAAGAATTAAGAACAAGTGGAGACAAAGACAATGATGAAAATGGGGCTATACCCTAAAACAGAACGATACCATTTCTAGAGATAAAACACAGGATGTTTATGAGCAAAATGAGCAAGGAGGTAAACAATGCACAAAGAAATTAGACCAACCGATGTCCAATGGTTAGCCGAGGGATGGTGGAAATACCATTTTAGGCACAAGACAATCAGCAACGCCAAGACCCCCACTATATTGGGAATAACTGCCATTACCATTGGTCTAGTATTACTACTCGTAGCCTTATTGGCCAATCCTGTTATTAGTTTTGACCCCGCAGAAGCACCGAGCTGGATAATCACTCTTCTAGTAATCGGTATCATCCTCATATTGGTTTCAGTAGGATTATTTGCTACGGCATCTAGTATTGAAAGTAGAGAGCGGGAGAGGTTTGTAGACCACGTTTGTGACCGATGGGAAGAGGGCAATACAGAACTGCCAGATACCGAGGACATAGCGGAATACCTGAAGCATCGAGAGTTATTGACATGACACAAGGGGGCAATTACGGCTACCAACCAAAACCGAACGATACCGTGCAATGTTAATAGCCAAAGAAAGAAGCCGCCAAGTGGAAGAGGAGGGGTGGACAGAAAACCATGATGAGCAGCACATTGAGGGCGAGTTAGCAGTAGCAGGAGCGTGTTATGCCTTTGATTACGTCGGTAATAGATACAATCATGAGGGTTGTTCTCAAGTCAGTGCGGATTTTTGGCCTTGGGGTGGCGGTACTATGAAGGTTACCCCTAGTGATGGCATCAGGCAATTAACAAAAGCGGTATCGTTCTGTTTTAGGCTATAGCTTGACTTAGGAGGGATTTATGGAGAGACCGCCGCTCTTAACAAATGCACGTAGGAAGGAGATTATAGACAATCATATCGCGAATAGCCCTGACTTGCACACCGCTGGGCAAGGGCTAGGCCAAGAGATGCTTGAAGCGCAGCGGGATGCTGATGTTGATTGGTTCGTCAATTGGCAAGTCCATGAAGTAGCGAGCCAATTGAAGAGGCGCCGCGAGGCTATGAGGGAAGTGGCAAGCAAGATAATTGAGCAAATCGAGCGGGAATTGGAGATGCTATATCGTCAATACGATGGTATGGGCGAACCAACCGAGAGCGATGCTTTGGCAGTCTCTAAAGTCTATCTTCTTAGCTCTAGCAGATGGCAGACATTGAAGCATCGGGTCATGTCCACCATAGAGGAGATTGGACAGTGAGTGAAGTAACCTGCACACGTTGTGGTTCACCATGGCCTATACCCTAAAACAGAACGATACCACAAAAGCTGGAGCTTTAATTGCTGCTGAGATAGACAGATTGCATGGACACAAAGGAGGATGGTATCGTTCTGTTTTGGTTGGTAAGGAGATGAAACCATGAAACAGCGTAAAGGCTGGAGGAGGGTTTATTAAGTGAGAGCTTACAATATTCAAAGCAGGGTATTCCAAATCCATGTGAGGCAGCCTGACCCAGTTATGGTTCTTAATGACGAACTAATAGCCGAGATAATTACTAGACCACAAAAATTTAGGGATTGTACGTTTATCTGCTTACCAGAGTTTATTAAACGATTAAATAAGTCTAGGGAGCTTGGGGTTGTGTTACACAGGTTTTTGACGATTACACGGCATTACAACTGGGGACTGATATTTGTGACGAGCGATATGGCTCATATAAAGGATAGGCATATTAGTGATTATATAGACAATCGCCGTACACTTGAGAGGGATTGGCTATGATTGGCTGTACCAACCAAAACAGAACGATACCGCTAGGATGGTGCGGCTAGCTTATCTTCTGGTATCGTTCGGTTTTAGGGTATGAGAAAGGCAAGAGGCGAAATGGATAAAGCAATGTTGGATGAGCACCATAGGCTTATTGACGTGCTACGGGTTATACACGACAAGCGAGACATAGCCCTATTTATACAGTGGCAACGGAGATTGCTTGACGAATACCATTACCTTGTAGACCAAGCAAGGCATGAAGTCTTGCCACCAATGCTTGCACACCTTTACTTGGAGCGGATTGCCGAAATAGAAAGCGACCTCAGACCTATCTGGCGGAACTTTAGTTACCAAATGTTCAAGGTTATGCAAAGAGCCAAGCTACGACGTGGCGATGCTACCATGCTCATATTTACAGATGAATTGCCAGCGTGGGCGGAGAGACGTGTACATGACACATTTGTCCGCAAGGTCGTAAATGGGGAGACTTTTGATTTATGGTACAAGGACAAATAGTTTGTAAGCACTGCGGTTCTACCGATGTGGTCAAGATTGGTTTCCAGTCTGGAACGCAGCGTTACCTTTGCCACGCTTGCGGGCGGAAGTTCAAGGCTGATACTGCACCGTTCCACATGAGCACACCCGCACCCGATATAGCGGGAGCACTCGCCATGTACTACACGGGCAGCAGTATCACGGACATTCGCAATCACATACGCCAGCAGACGGGATACTACCCTTCCAAGTCCGTAGTGTTCGGCTGGATTCAGAAGTACACGGATAGTGCAGCACAACACTTCGCCAAAGCCAAGCCGAAGGTAGGCGACACTTGGATAGCGGACGAGACGATGGTTGATTTGGACAAGGGTATCAAGGTTTGGTTCTGGGATATCATAGACGCCAAGACTAGATTCCTCTTAGCATCACGAGTCTCACTCACCCGCACCACACAGGATGCTAAACGCCTTGTCCAAGACGCTGTGAAGCGTGCTGGCAAACCGCCGAAGGAAATACTCACCGACAAGATGAAGGCGTATCCCGATGCTATCTTCACCGCTCTAGGTGGCTACACTGAGCACGTTCAAGGTTCGCCATTTCGAGTGAGGGCAAGCGAGGAAAGCACAAGCCGAGTAGAGCGATTCCATGAGACGTTGAAGGAACGCACAAAGGTTATGAAGGCGTTTCGGGATATTGACACCCTCACTGAGTTTGCGAAGGGCTTTCTCACTTACTACAACTTCCTCAAACCCCATGAGGCATTGAAGGGCAAGACACCCGCAGAGAAAGCCAAGCTACGCTATGGCATCAAGACATGGGCAGATGTGGTGAATATGCCAGTGCCTGTAGAGGTCGAGCGGGCAAGGCGCATGACACCACGATTGAAACTAGAACAGCCGAAGGTGAGCACCGAGGGAGCTTTCAAACGCAAGAGAATTAAGCCTCACCAAAAGCGATTGCCCTTGCCTTCCGTGAGTGCAGTTTACACGGATAGGAAAGGACAACGACTTTCACGAACACCGCATAGAGGCTGGAGGAGGGCATATTGAAACCGCAACACGTTTATGTAGTTGGTGGCAAGTATCAGAAAGCAAAAGCAGCAAAACAAATCCTAGAGGCAATAGAGGATTTAGAGTGCATCGGGGCAGAGGATGTTCAAGACCGCAACCGCCCTTATAATGGGCAACCTTGGACGAGTGATGGTGAACGTGGGCAAACCCTGGTAGAAGGCTTAACGATGCGAGATATTCGAGATTGTTTGATACTTGCCTTTTATGAGGCAGCACCACCACAAATGAGAGAATATCCACCGAAATCAGTGGAAGACTTACCACTAGCCGAAATGTCGCTGGAGAGCATTAGCCAGAGCTTAGGCTGCTGGCTTGAGCGGTACATGGGTATATTCCCGAATGTACCAGAGAGGTTCAAATGAAAAACGGGCTGTACCCTAAAACAGAACGATACCTATCTTCTGTTGCGCCCTTTGCCTCGACGTTGAGTTTGGCTACACCCTCCGCGTCCGCGATTGGCGCGAACACCCCTACCACTTCCGTCTCGCCTTGGTACTCCCTTTGGCATTGTTCACCTCCTTAGTCAAAATAATATCTGAAGTCTGCTTGCAGGGTAGCGTTACCAGTCTCACACTGCATCCGGTAGTAGACGGTCTGCCCTGCCGGGATTACCACCGATTTCAGGTCGCATACATACGTCCAGTCGGACCTGATTTTGGACCGGCCTATGACCGTCTTCGCAGCACCGTAAGACAGTTCAACCATAAATATCTTGTCGACTATGCTATAGTCGTGAGTCATTATCTCGACAAGATATCCTGAGTCGGCTGCGAACTTGGACGATAATGTGGTGGCGCCGCTGTCCGTTATCTCTGCCCAACTTCCCCAGGTGTCTACTCCGTCGCCGGCGGTAAACGTGACTGTCTTAGTGGCGGCATCGGGATACAGAAACACCTCATTCTCATTATGTATTAGAAGGGTATCGAGTGTGTCCTGAGCTGCTATTACGGCTGCCTCAGCCGCTACTACCGCTGCCTCTGCGTTTACCACTGCCGCTGCCGCCGTAGCTTCCTTGGCTACCAGAGCGAAGTCGGCTGCGGAAAAGACGACGTAATCCCTGTCCTCCAGAAAGTCGGTCGCTGCGCTCACGGTCATCGGTTGGCCGATGTCCATTATCATTGGGAGAAACACAAGGAGTATTAAGCCCGCTACGATGGCAAGCAGTATCTTAGTGGCACTATCTTTTTGCATGATTCACCTCCTTTCATGCTTCTTCTCTTGCTTCTCTATATCTTTCAACCAGGTTCAAAGTACCCATGATGAATAGCACCGTGCCTATGGCCAGCAACGGTGCCGCCACTTTGATGTCGTACTCCATGGCAAAGATGCCCCAGATGATGATGCAGAGGGCAAGCAACACCCGTATCCAGGACTTCTTCCAGCAAGCAACGACGATGAGTGCTATCACCATCATCATCTCCAATAGGCCGAACCCATCCCCCGTCAGGGTAAAGCTGAAGACGCTGACTATGCTCTCCTCTTCTTCCTCAGCGGCAACGCCAATACTGGCCTGGGCGTAGCTTGTAGACGTGCCATACTCATTCTGGCACCATGCCCGGTAGTAATAGGTGTAGGTGGCGAGATCAATGCTGCCCACCTCGACATAGGTGCTATTCCCGCTGTAGATGGCATCGCCATCAAATATACTGAACGGATAGCCGCTGGTGCTGCCCCGCACTATCGTGATGTTGGCAGCCGTGCCTTTCGTCCAGGTGATATTGATGCTGTGCAGCGCCGTTTGCTCTATCTCAAAGTCGGTAGGAGCCAGTGGTGGTACATTCCACTTGGTAACGGTGATAGTAACTGTCGGGTCCGCCGCCATCGCCGTGGCAGCAGAGCCTAGCAGTAAGAGGGCTACAATCAAAGCCCCTAGGGTTAGCAGTTTGATATTTTTCATTCGTAAATTTTGCAGTACTACCCTTTTTTACATAATGCTATTCCTCTGTAGCTGTCACCACGATGTACCATATTGATGCCGCGCCGAGTTGAGCATACCCACTTGGGTCAAAGCCAACCCCCTGAACTTTTACCACTGCGTTCTTGTCAAGGTAGTCTGTATCGCAGGGCACCTCGACTGTGATCTTGGCTCGGCAGTAGCCGCCCGCCTTAACGGGTATCCCCTCATCCGGTAGGGTAAACCAGTCGTAATACTCTAGCGGCAGCGGCTCATAGCCAAGTGGCAACTTATCAGGGTTTGGCGATTGTAGCGTGATGTAGAATGTTCTGTCCGCATCCTTACCGTTGAGGAACGTCAAGAATCGGCTGTTAGCCCCACCGGGATTGCCAAGAACACCTACCTCGGATTCCCAAATGCCAACACCCTCATTCGGGTCTAGCTCTGGCACATACAGCCTGAAGTAGTCATATACCAAGTAGTGAGAGGCCGCTATCAGGTATCCGGCGGCGGCAAGTGCCACTACCAGCACCCCTATTAGTATCTTCTTCTTCATAGCATCCTTTTACCAGAACCTATCCGGTGCACCGGCTCTCAAACTCTGGTTGGTGGTTTCCCACCACTGCTTACTCAGCCTTATACGTGCTTGCTTGCGACCAGGGTGACGGTGGCTGTCTTCTCCCCGCCATCATCTGCGGCACTGAACTCGTCCGGCGCAGTGAACTCCATTGACCAGTCCCAGGTAGCATCCACAGCCAAGTCAGTTGTTAGGTCGACGTAGGATGAAGACTTCACTTCAACATCATAGACTGTCGGCGCACCCTCGGTGTTGGCATACAACTGATACGTCTGATTGGTCGCAGCCGCCGCTAGTGTCCAGTCGTAGTCGCCACCATCGATGTCGGTGCCTTGGATTTCGACGTCGCAGGCCACGCTACCAGTATTGGTAATCATCGAGTAGTCGTCGTCCTGCTCACCAGTGGCGCTGAAGTACACCACGGCATCCACGGCCACAACGCCTATCGCCCAGGTAGATTCGGTGTTGGTGATCGATACCACCTGAGCCGTCACAGTTATGGCGACCGTCGGGTTAGCAGCCATCGTAGCCAAAGGCACTGCGAGTAGAAGAACCACCGCAAGCACAAGGCTTAGTGCTATCCTTCTAAACTTTCTCACTTTGTCACCTCCTTTGTATTTATTTTCTAAAAGCCTACATCGACCTTCGGCGGTTATCTGCATCATGCCGCACTCGCTACCAATGTTATTGTTCCCGACATCTGTTGTGCGTCATACCCACTTAGCGACGTGGGCATATAAATCTTGAGCCCCCAATCCTGGGTGGCATCCTCCGCCAAGTCGCTGACGAGGGTATTGTAGGTTTCACTCTTTTTGACCACTATGTTGAAGCCATGTCCATACTCCCTAAAGGTGAAGTCACATGTTTCGTAATATTCATTCGACCAAGAGTCCCCTGAATCCTGGCTGACGGAGCCCGTGCCACTAGCATATGGGTTGCCGTACGAGTCATCTTTCCAGTAAGCTGTGTCTGTATTGAGCGTACCTGATGGGGCTCGCAAGACTATGGCATACTGCGTACTAGCCGACAACTCATAACCACTACTGAAATTGATGGTCCCCCATTCTCCTCCAATATCTGTTGTTAGCGTATCCCCATTGGTCGTTCCAGAGCACAAATCACCCCCCGTTGGTAGGCCATTGCTTGCTGTTCGGATACTAACTGTAATAGTGCCAGGTGAACCAACCCTGTATAGTTTTAGGCTAACCTTACTTATGGTATGAGTTATGCTAGGAGTGAATGCCTGTGCGTGCCAAAGTGCACCAGCGGACTGGACTTGGTAATCTGTGCTGTCGCTTGATTCATAAAGTGATTCATTGTTTAACCCGGCATATAGCCCATAGGTGTTCTCTCCAGGGCTCCCATCGTCAGCCAATGTCCAAGTATCGTCATCTCCCCCCGTTAAATCCGTTCCCTGAATCGTCACATTAACCGCACAGTTTCCCGTGTTCTCGATAGTGAAGTAGTTTATAGCCGTGTTGCCAGTGGTGTTTACCTGTAGAATGCCGAAGCCGTAGCTGCTAGGGGTGTTGGTTATCTCAGGAGTTACTGTATAAGTAACTACCAGCTTGGGCTTGTAGCCAGTGCCTTGTTCGGCACTATACCCGTTCATACCCTCATTCCTTGTCGCTGCCCATGATGGTGCAATATTAGGAACATCATAAGTTGATTCTCTTATTCCAAACTTGGTTATGCTAGTTAGAGAAATAAGTGCTATGCCTGCGGCATTTAAAGTAAAATTATTCCAGTATGGACTAACCGCATTTGTTAACCAGTTGGCATATGTAATATCTGTATCACAAAGTTTGGTTGTTCCCCACCTGGTATAGACATAATCACCTGCTATTACCGCTGTATTACCTGTTGGATTGCTGGCAAAGATATTGACTGTTGGGGGAGAACCCGTTAAAGTATTATCCTTAGTTTCACCATATATTGATAGGGTTGCCGCAGATATTATAGCAGTATCAGGCAATCCGCTTGTATCAAAAAGGATTGGTGAACGCAGTATATAATTCCAAGCAGTAGTTCCAGCTACAATTTGCTGTGAAATGATGTTACTGGCATCATCGGCAGTAGTCCCAGCACCATCATGAATAGTTGCCCAAGTTTGGTTAACTTGATAATGGAAAGCATAGCCATCAACACTTGTAGTCTCACTGTGGGCATCAGGATAAAAGGTAAGAGAATCAGATATTATAAAGGGATAGCCAAAGATAGGATTCTCAAAAGCCTCAGCAGGGATTAACTCCTCATCATCACTCACTGCATACTGCCCGAAGTGAAGTTTGAAATCACCAGACTGATTATATTTTATCCTGACTGTGCCGTTAGGGTTCTGGGCAAATATCCAAGTGCCTAGTAGTTTCCCCTCAATAAGCCTCAATCTCCGCTTGCAGATTCCATAATCCCACTCAAGGACATTGTTCTGGTAGTTCTCGTTTGTGGGATCAATAGCGAGAAGTGTGGGTGTTTTGTTGGTGAGTTTTATTTCTTTGTTATCTAAGAACAACTGAGGCTGGCAGGTCAAAACATTATCCTTCTTAACCTTGCCGTCTGGCTGGTCATTAAAACAAGTTACAGTTGTCTTTGTCTCGCTTACTGTCGCTATGAACTGGTTGATTTTTGAGGTGAAGTTCTTACCATCCTTGGTCTCCCAGCCAACCTCAACCTTAACGTTATCGGCATTGACCATTGGCAGTTGGGAGATTAAGTCTACATAGGTATTTGATTTGAGGTCTTTGTAAGTCAGTGAATAAGGACTCCTGTCGTCACTTTTTAAGCCATAATCCTTAATCAATTTAACATAGTTTTTATCAATTCCAGCCTTTTGTAGAGCCTTTAATACTTCTGGGTCAGTAGGCTGATTTTCGCGTGGTACTGGGTTAACTTCGTTCTGTGCCGAACTACTATCAAGACGGATACTTAATAAACCCCCTGTATTGACAGACACCCGCATTGGCAGGAAGGTAAGCAAAAGGGCAACCGTTAAGGCGATTGCTGTTATTGCCGACCAGACTTTAAGCGAGTTGAGCCTTCTCATTGCTCCTCCTAGCGTATATATCACCTTGCACTAACCTATGTGACATGTCACTAATAATGGCAACAATCTCTTTGTCCTCAACCCACTTAGGGAGTGATAACACCATTGACTCTCCGATAGAATAGTTGTAGTCTGTAAATCCAAGGCTGTTCAAACGCTCTATGCACTTGACGCATGCCTCAAAGAATACTGTATGGAACTCAATGGAGACCGCGGGGATAGATGTTGATAGTCCCATAAGCACTTCATATTCAAATCCCTCGACATCAATCTTGCAGAATGTTGGGCAGCCATACTTTGAAATAAGCATGTCCAGTGTCTTTACCTTCACTGTAATTTTGTGGTCCCAACTCCACTTGCCAGCCTTGGCCACGGCAGATTTCTTTGCTACCTCCATAAATTCCTTACTTAATGTCGATTTCCCATCATCACTATCCTGTATCACCATCTCCGCTTCTCCCTCCATGGAACCCAAAGCCACTTGTTCAGTGAATACTTGAGGATGGTTTCTGTTGATGTTGATAATGGGAAGCCACCAAAACCACCAAGGTGTGGGGTTAAACTTCCTCCGTAGAATATCAATGCAATTTTGTTGTGGTTCAACAGCAACTACCGTGGCCCCTAGTTCCCTAAATACCGGAACCCTACTACCTCTATTCGCACCTACATCAAAGGCAATGTCGCCCCTAGTTATGAATTGGGAATATAGTCTTTTAGCTCTTCGCTCCCATTGCCACTCCCCAAGTTTCCCCCATTGCCATGCTGAAATATGCTGCAAGACAGCCACGCATGGTTTATACAGCCTCAAGATTTTAAGAAGCCTATCAATTTTGAAAAGTTTGGCGATTCTTATACTTGTCTCTAACACTTAACTCCCCCTGTTATTGCCGACCAGACTTTCAGCGAGTTGAGCCGGCGCACCTTGTTAGTTATCTTAGTTCTCATGTACTACCCCTTCCGTGACGGGCTTGGCGAGTTCGATGCCTTCCCAGTTTGCGGTGGGCCTAGCTAACTGCCCCCCTTGGGCAAGGACTCTTAATTCCTCGTACGCCCTTTCGGCATCCTGTCTCTTTTGACCATGAGCACGCACTAGAGCCTTGCGTAACTTGTCTACCGAAAACACAAAGCGGTCAGGGCGTTCCTCCACGGCCTTGTGCTTTCTAGCCAGGTCCATAAGCCCCGTGCTTTCGTAGGAGTTGATGATCTTGTTGAGGGCGACGCTGAAGGCCGACACGTCCTTTTGCCAAGCTCTAATGCCTTCCTCGCTGGCGTTGTAGGCTTCGCCGGTGTCCATATCTATCACCTGCTCGCCACCCCTCACGATGGTCTTACGCGCCCAGGCGTAGGGGTCTGCCACCTGGAAACTGGAGAAGGCTGGCCATAATCGGTTAGCCCTTCTGAGCCTTACTTCCCATTGCCGCCCCATTTGCCCGAAGATGCCTGTGCGGTCTGTGACCTTGTATAAGAACGTGGTGCCTTTGGCCAAGTTCGCCTCGCGAGCCCAGTCACAAAAGAACACATCATAGCCCTCGTAGGTTATGTCGGTCTGCTCTACGAGCGGGCCCGGCAGCCTAGACGACTGGTTCGTGTAGAAGATGCGCAGGTTTTGCTTTCTGATGACCAGCTCCAGGAACTTTTCCTGAATGATGCTGGTGGTGGACATGCCCCTTCGCCTTTCAAACCAGGTGCCGACCTCATCTATCAAGAGGACTGCTTTATTGAGCATAGGGTCGAATTTGAGCAGGTGGTCCTGATCGAGGGGCAGGGGCTTGTTTGTGATGCCCAGCTTCTCGGGGTGCATTTCCAGGTTGGTGAATACGGTATCCCCGGCGGCCAGGCAGTTGAATCCAAAGAGGGCTAGTAGTGCTGACTTGCCGCCACCGCGGTGGCCGAGTTGCCCTACTACATACTCAGGGGGGAACGGATTGCGGTACTCATCGGGGACTCCATCGGCATCCTCGATAGCTTCCTCAAGGATGTCTTCTTCATCCTCGATCTCTGTGATCTCGGGTGGTATAGTAAGTTGCTCACTCATTGTCCTCGTCAACTACTCTGCCGTCATGGTTCTTATTGTCTTTCAGCTTGCGTAAGTCCCTTCGCCGCCCTTGCGGTGAACCGAGATATGGGGACAAGGCAGAAGGGACAATCATGTTTACGAGCCCCTGAAGGAAATCGGTAGTAGCCTGGCCGTACTGTGCCTTGCTGCCGGCTACCACATTGGCTACGAATGTCAACGTCAGGCGATGCCGAGGGGCAATCGAAAGTAATGTAGCCAGGTCTGCCCAGAGCTCAGGGCTGAGATTACCCCTGATAAGGGTGTTGGCTCCGAGGGCAATATCCCTCATTTCCTTTGGGAGTTGCGTAAGTTCTCTGACGCTGGTGCTACTGCCTACGGGGGCAAGCATACCAGAACTGTCTTTCATCCAGCCGCTTCCGCCTGGGCTCGCACCTATTGGTTTTGCTCCTGGCATATTCCTATCCTCCTGCGGCCAATAGTAAAATGCCAGCACAGAGCAGGCACCCTACTATCGCCATTATTATCGTCGTTGGTTTCAGCATCTTGTCCCACAAGGTCGGCGGCTTTTGTCTGAGCAGCCCCACCGCGTGAGCCAGCGTATGGCTGAATGTCACTGCCTTTGTGTAGAGTAGCGAAGATGTTAGGCTGTATTGCTGTATATCCGGGAAGGTAAGTGGGCAAATCGTATCGTCATTATCCACCGCCCAGTATGCCCACTTGTGCTTGTCATCATCATAGAATCTATAGTCCGATGGCGAATGGCCATTGTTCTGCTCTATCTTATTTCGTATTTGCTCCCCATCTGCCCCCGTCAGCATTAGAAGTCCCGCCTTGGTTATCAAGTAGATGTCGGCTACTAAGTTAGGATCCGGCACCGGCTTTGTCTGCCTGGGTGCCTGTGCTGGCCCTTGTGCCCGCGTAACCTTGTCTGCTATTACTACTGCTTTCTTAGCCATGACCATTATCCAAAGAACTTGCCCGCACCTGATATAAACTCACTGAGTAGGCCGGTCCCTGCGGCCACCAGCAAGAATAAAAATATCACCCCCGCAACAGCGATAAGTAGGATTTGCAAGAGTTTATTTCTTGTCTCAGTATTATCTTGTCTTTGCCCAGCTAGGGACCATCCTTCGGCCCACGAATTGTCTACTATCGGATCGTCCTCAAATAGCTCATACTGCCCATTGCCCCCCTCCTTTACTGGCTTACTTCTATCCTTTGGCCAGTTCAGGCCGGGGAAGCTAAACAACTCCGGGATGGGTTCGCAGGCTATACCCACTGGACCCATATTACGAGCCACGCCATGCACCTTCCTGGAAAGCACTCCATTGCTATCTGGCGATGAGAAGTAGGCCATGCGGTAGTTGTCGTCCTGCAAGTGTGTCCCCTGAAGTGCCATGTTCCTTCTCACAAATCGCTTATCCGTGCCGAACACGAACAGGAAGGCATTGCCACCTTTGTTGTCCTTGCCGCTTAATTTATTTAGTAAGCCCATAGCTAATCCTTAATCTCGACCCACCCTCCCGACCTTTGCATGTTCACCCCCTTCAAATACAAACTCGCCCCCAGTTCCGGCTTGTAAACCATCCCAGAGGCGAGTCTGTCTCAATTCAATACTCCTTAGTCTCCTGACAACATCCGCTTGCCCAACAGTCCGCTTATGAACATGAGGGCCACGGTGTAAATCAGTGGCACCAGCCCAAGGAATGAGGTCAGACCGGTAAAGCTGGCCACATTCGCATTGTCATAGGCTGTGTCGCAGGCGTCCATGACGATGGGCAGCATAATCACAGCTACCACAACGACAATCACCGTGAGGACTGTTTCCTTGATGGTGAATTTCTTGCCCTTTGTCCCCATCCAGACCATAAGGCCGCCGAAGATCACTAGACCTACCAGCATTATCAACGGGAACAGTTTGAGCATGGGTTCACCGCCCGGGTATCGAGTCCAGTTGAGGGCGGATGCGCCACCAGTCAGGTAAGGAGCAATAGTGTCCATACTGATCCCCAACCCGATGAGGGAAAGGACGATCGTAATGGCTCCGAGGATTATGCTGGTGATGTCGGATGTCCCAGCACCGCCTCCACTACTGCCTCCGCCTTTTCCTTTTGGCACTTGCTCACCTCCTTAATTTCGTTAAGGTTATCCCCGTCGACCTCGGGGGGTTCATCCGCGTGATTTCCACGCAGAAAACAACCCCCAAATACAAGCCACAAATAAGCCAATCACTAATATGAATGGCAGTATCCTGATAAAGCCAGAGAAGCCCGTGAACTGCTGTCGGGACTCACGGACATAATTGATTGTCAGTATTCTGCTATCGGAAGCCGCGAGGCCGTCGACCAGAACTATGTAGTCATTTTCGTCGTACTCAAGTACAACCGGGGTGTCAGCCACATTATCCGACTCGGCTGTTAGGCTGGTCAGGTCCTCGTAATAGTGAGCGTAGCTTAATGTCTCATTGGTCGCTGTTATACCCACGCCGGTAACAACACTGAAGGGCTCGGAATAGTCATCGGCAGCAACATCATCAATAACATCGGGCAAGGGGCCAGCGATAATCATAAGCCCAATGACTAGCCCAAAGATGCTTAAGACCACCTTGGTCATTACATAATAATTGTTTCACACCATAAAGTTAATTATCTTATTCCCTTTTTCGGAATAGGATAATATATTTTCTGTATGGTATCATATATGTAATGGCGATAGGCTGTAGCAGGGCTGGGCGACCTTGCTTTGTTGCTGATATTGACCAGAGCCAAGACAAGGTACTCGCCTTTCAGGACGAGTTCTACGGAGCTTGTTCCGACTTGCGTTATGGGGAATGTATGGCCTTGAGTCGTGCTTTTAATGTTAGTTACCTTTCTGTTCTCAAGTGGAAGTATAGGATACGTTGCCCAAGGAAGGACATGGCTGAGGACATCATTGAATGGGTAAGGGCGGGCAAGCCGATGAAGCAGCGTAGACCATACCCTGATAATAGTATGCTATGAAAAGGCTTATGAGGTCGTTTCTACCGATATTCCTTGCCCTTCTTGGTGTCCTCACCTTTGTTGTCCCCGTTTCTGCCGATGTCCAGCAGCCTACAGACCTTGATATTCAGGACACCTCGGCTTATGAGAATGCCAGGGAGACGGGAGACCAGCTCTACCTTATTACCTACTATATTGATTTCGATGACTTGCCAGAGGATAGCGCCGCGGAATTGTTCATCTTCCGGCTACTGGATGAGGATGACGATGAGATAATCGCAGCTAATTGCTATGCCTTCTATAATAGGGGTTATGGCATGGGCGTTGTGGCATTCTATCTGGATGATGATGAGGCCCCGGACTGGGATGGCGATTATACAGTACAGATTGTTGGAAACCCTTTAGTCTCCTGGAACGGCACGGCACCCTCTACTACTACTACCAGTATTGACTGGACTACCGGCAGCACAGATGATGTACAGCAATATGTTTCCGCCCAAATAGCCTACATTGCAGGAGAGCTTCAGCAGTCCTGGTCGGTAGAAATGACCACCACCCAGGTCGGCTCGACAGTCCTGAGTGATACCGGGCGCAGTTACTTTCTGGCCGTAGTACCTTATCTTGGTGAAGTAGCACCTTATGTCATGGGGCAGTACACCTATACCCCGACATGGCCGGAGGACAGCCCTGCTACTGATAATTGGGGGACTGAGCTTGAGAGCGCCCTGGACGGCACTGTTTTCGACCTCGGGCCGGTAATAAGGGCCAGGGGTCCTAACGGCTTATCCGAAGGACATATCAAGGCCGCTATTTACTATACCTTAGTAGTAGCCTTCTTCATTCTATTATTAGGTAAGCACAAGTTGAGCAAAGGCACGATGTTGCTGGTCTGGCCATTCTTCGTGGCCGGCATATTCATAGGAGTCCCCTTGACCTGGACAATCATAGTGGCATTCCTGGCTGTTGGTTCGACAGTCTGGGTGTTCTACAGGGGAACGGGATGAGTGCAAGTTATGGTCGATGGCCTTAATACAATAATTATGGAGGTGCAAAGATGAAAAAGATAACCATTAGGACACTCGCGGTGTTCGCACTGGTATCCATACTGGCTTGCTTGAGCGTTGCCATTGTATCTGCCAATACCCCCGGCGATGTTACCGGGGATGGTCGAGTCAATGTGCTCGACCTGATACTGGTAGGGCAGAGCTGGCAGCTTACGGGTGAGCCAGGCTGGGTAGCAGCGGACATGAACACAGACGGATGGGTCAATATCCTGGACCTCATCATGGTCTGTCAGCACTGGACAGGATAGTAAATATAAGGAGGTTTAACAAAATATGAAAAAGCCATTATGGATAGTGGTTTGTGTTGTGGTCTTGGCCACAATTCTAATACAAGGAACGGTAATGGGAGCTTCGCCAAGCAGTATAGCGGTGGAGCCAGCCAGCCGAGATGTCGGTATCGGTGACAGTTTTGAGGTTGATCTATACATTGCCCCCGGGGAGCCTATAGCGGCAGGGCAAGTTGACTTAGCCTTCGACCCCGCTGTGCTACATGCCGATAGCGTTGCAGAGGGCACGTTTTTATCGCAAAGCGCTGAGTCTGTCTACTTCAACATCGGCACGATAGACAACACGGCTGGCACTCTTGCAGACATCTATGGCGTGATTGCGGCGCCGGGGGTGGCAGTATCAACCCCGGCAGTATTCGCTACGGTTACATTTACGGCTCTAGCCGAGGGCATTTCCCCCTGTAGCATCAGCGACGCACTGCTCGGGAATCTACAGGCCAAAGAAGTGACCGTGATAACAACCGATGGGGCCATTACCGTACACCCTGACTGGGACGTGAACCTGGACGGCCACATGAACGTACTGGATATGGTTTCGGTCTATCAGCACTTCATGGAAACAGGAGCGTTACACTGGATTCGTGAAGATGTGAAGAGGGACGGCACTATTAACGTGCTGGACATGATACTTGTGGGCCAGCACTGGACAGGATAGGTGAACTGACATAATGAAAAGGCTAGGACTGTCGGTTACGCTGGCAGTAGTGGTGCTGCTATCAATAGTGGCACCCGTCCTTGCTGCCTACTATGTAGACATTGACGTTACTGAGAGTAACGGCATCACTTATACCAATCAGCCTATATTGGCGGAGGTATCCGTGGGGGACATGGCAGACAACCATTTCTGTCTTGCCGGTGCTACGGACTTGCGGGTGCTGGACAGCAATGAGAATGAGTTGTCCTTTATGCCCTCCGATGATTATGTCACGTTTATAGGCAACCTCACTGCCAGCACGACCACAGACTTTCAGCTAACTACCGGCAACACGCCCTTGAGTACCTTCCCTGTTATTTGTGGTGAGGGTGGCTATGTATTGACCTTTGATAATGCGGATTTGGAACTCGGGACAAACTTCAGCATGGAGTTAGACGGCTACTTTGATACCTCGACGGACATTCAGACACCATCATACCCCGATGTCTCAGGCGTGATGGCCAAGACTACCAGCACCGTGACTGCGAATACCACCAGCCATAATGTGACTCTGCCTGGACTCTTTTGGACTGTTGTGGGAGACCTTGCGTTGATTGTCTTTCAGACCTATAGCCCCACTAACGTCCACAATATCACCCCTTTGTCCGGCTGGGTTACACTTGTTAATACTACCAATACCACTAGAAACCTCTACGTGGCCTATAAGGAGTCTGATGGTACGGAAGGGGGGAGTGCCATTATTACTACTACCGATGATTGCTTTTCAGCCTGTCAGGGCTTTCGTTTCAATGACGGGGATGGCCTCGACTATTATGGGGCTCCCGAGATAGCTTATACCAGTGAGTCTAGCACGTCAACACCAAACCCACCAAGTCTGAGCCCTAGTTGGGGCGAGGCTCCGGTATTCTGTATAGCTGGCTTTGGTGGAGGCACCAATACCTCACAGTCGGTCAATGCCTACCCTACGGACTATGGCAACACAAACTATGTGGAGTCAGGCAACGCCACGCAGACGGCTTATACCCATATTGGCACGGCCTATAGGGTGCTGCCAATGACATCGGAAGACCCCGGGGCATATACCTTGTCATTTGGGAGTAATGCGAGGGGATTTACCATTGCGCTACGAGGGGTGGAACCCAGCACCTACTTTATAGGCAAGGACAACGCCTTCTATGTCTACCCAGATGACGGCACGATAAACGCCTGCTACTTCGCTGGCCTAATTCGCACAGTGTCGGCCAACATGACAACAGGAGAGCATACCGTCACTGCCTGGGCTGACGGGACTAACCTCGGCATAGATGTGGATGGGGCAACAGAAGACACCGCGCTGCAATACACAACAGGGGTGCCAGATGCAACGAGCTGGTGGACTATCAAGAATATGCCCTACTTCAATTACTATCAGCATGGGATTGGCATAGGGGATACTGCCAGGTACGAATATTACAATACGGGAGCAACCAGCGGGTGGAGCTTCTATGGTTCTACATGGGCGGCTCAGACATTCACCCCATCTACTACCCATACAATTACCAGTGCAAACCTATCTTTGTATAGAGTGGGATCGCCGGGGACTCTTAATGTAAGCGTGTGGGAGACGGATGGCAGCGGGCATCCAACAGGTAGTGTCTTGTGTTCCGGCACAACGGACGGGGATAGTTTGAATGTCTATGCATCATGGCGGTCAGTCTCTCTTGGTAGTGGCGCCACGGTATCGGCAAGCACGAAGTATGCCATTAGCCTCAGTGCGCCTTCTGGCAGTGCGGGTAACATTGCGGTTTGGGGATATGACGGCACGGCACCGCCCTATTCTGGCGGTAATGGCGAAACATCTAGCGATAGCGGGGCCTCTTGGAGTGACCAAAGTGTAGACTTCTTGTTTGAAGAATACGGCACCAGCCCAAATATCGTACTAACCTATCAGCCTGATTCCCTGATAGAAGGCTCCGTTCTACCCAACGAAGAAGACCCCGGCACGTATGACGGGCTCATTATGTTTGGTACCAACCCTGCGGGGGTAAGCGTAGATGTCGATACCCTGCAATCAGACCAGACCTACTATTACTACACCGAGACTGATGCGACCACCCCGGATGTGATAGATATTGAGCCGGCAGCGATGACGGGGGATGTGGACCTGGACAAACTTGAAAACAACCCGCTTAATCCTATGATAGAGAGCCTGGCAGATAGCAGCAACGGTCAGCTAAACGCACGGCTTATCTGGCTGGGTCTTGGCTGGTTTGTGTTTATCGGAGCCATGATATTCGTGTTTCTCAAGACAAAGCAGAATATCGTGTTCACGACTGCCACGGGACTTGGCCTTAGCGTTATCTTGTACTCGATGGGCATATTCAACTATGCCGTGATTATCCTGCTTGGCATAGGATTTATAGCCGCTATAGTGCATGAGAGGATGCCGACATGGTAAGCCATAGGTTGATAATAACATTCCTGCTTGTCTTCTCCGTAACGTCTGTTCTTGGTGCTATCTTTCATGGCGGCGGAGGCATTGTTTCGACCACACTGGCAGAGGACATCACAAACTCAACGGCCTTCGTGCCGGCGACAAGCACAGCCCTGTTCACTGATACTGACATAATCCAGATCGGCGGCGAAAGGATGCTTTACAGCTCAAAGAACGCCACTGGGTTCAGTATCCAGACCAGGGGATACCAGGACACCGATGCCGAAGGCCACGATGCAGGCCGTCGCATCTACAGTTCCGAGGCGGGGATACTCAATAATGCCCTCGGCTTCAATTTGGCTGTCGAGGCTGAGAGTGGTGGCACATGGGGAGTCATCATGCTGCCTATCAACTTCTTCACTAAAACCCTGCCCAACATGATCGACCTGAATGTCTCGTTTCTACAAACGCCTGAGTTAAGCATTATCGGCCTCTTCTGGCTCGTCGCGGGGATAGCGTTGCTGGTGGTACTGGCAATAGCCATCGCCCCAGTAGCCGTGGGGTTGATAAGTGGACTATTCGGAATCATAAGGAGGTGAACAATAGAGACTTACTTTGTGTGGCATGACGACAATAAACATGTAGCAAAGCGGAATTTACCCGACCTCCCCTCTGGCCTAGATTGTTACCGATTCCAAAAGGGAGACAAGCTAGAATTAGAATATGAGCAGGAAGACTTTGAGTGGGTTAATGGAATCGTAGTAGATGTCAATTATACCTTGAGGTGGATAGGGGTTCCCAAGCTAATTCAGTGGGTATGGCTTGAACCACTTGACGAGGATATAACAATTGACAAGGAGGTGAGCAATGCAAGTATGGGCTGCACTACAGTTCGCAGGGCTTCTCGCAGTGGCAATTAGCGTCTTCGCCCTTATCATCAGCCAACTGCACATCATCGAGAAGGCAGAGGACCAGGCATGGAACGAATTAAAAGAGAAAGTGCTGAACGGCAGGTAAGACTCAAGGCAAAGTACATTCGCATCCAAATATGGGGGATGGCGATTTGCCTGTCTACCCCTGTAGCATGGGTACTCGTAGGTATGTATCGCCTTCAATCAATAGTACCCCTGTTAATAGTAGTGCTCCCCTACACCGGCGTAATCATCTTTGCCATTGGCACTACACTGAGGCAGGAACTCAAGGACAACCAAGATGGCTAGATTCGGTACAAGACCAAGGTTGGCGACCATGTTTCAGGGGCCGCCTTCCAGCACTAGGGCATTGGGCGGCGAATCCAAGTTACTCCAAAAGAAACCAGCAAAAAGCACCACAGCAGAACCGCAGATAGACTACGAAGCTCCCGCGAGTGGCAAGGAATACCAGGAATGGCTCCAGGATCTCAAACAAAACGAGCCAGAACTATACCAGATATACCAGGAGAGGGGTGGTGAGGCATTAAACGCGGCACTGGACGAGCGTACCGCCAAGCACGACTCTATTCTTTCTAAATTAGACAAATACAAGGACGGCGATGCCTACGATATTGCCACGGCCTTGAAGGATGACGCAGTAAAGGCCAGCGACCTCACTTCTGTGGGCTTCAGCCAGTCCGATGTAGATACAGCCATTGAAACAGGGCAGACAATGGTTCGTCACGAGACCATTGTATCCAAGTTAGACAAGTACAAGGGGGATGAAGGGTATGACATCGCCAAAGCGTTGATAGACAAGGCTATCACGCCATCTGAGTTAAGGGATGTCGGCTTTGAGGACTCCGCGGTGGCCGATGCTGTCAAGTTCGCGGGGGGGGCGCCACGGCGGAATACTATCACCGAGAAGTTAGACAAGTACAAGGCAGATGAGGGCTACAATATAGACAAGGCATTACAGGATGATGCCGTTAGCTCTGATGACTTGATATTTCTGGGCTTTGAGGAGCCTGATGTAAATGATGCAGTCAAGCGCAAGGGAATCACCAAGAAACTCAATCCATATAAGGGAGATGCGGGCTACAGCATAACAAAAGCCCTCTCTGAGAAGGCCGTAACAGGGGGTGAATTGACCCTGCTGGGCTTTTCTGAGTCCGACATCAATAAAGCCATACAATTCAATAAGAGTTATGATGTGATCCGCTCCTATACCGGCACGAACAACGGCTACGACTTCAAGAAATTGGTCAGGGACAAAGGTGCGGGCGATGCCTCTGCATTACTAAAAGATATTGGCATAGACATCAATGCCACCGATCTCACCAAGTATGCCGAGGCTTATGACAAGTACCGCGAGGCATTGAATGAGTATAAAAGTAGGTTTTCAACAGGGTATGGCCCGCCACAGGCATACGAAAACAAAAAGCTAGACCTGACATTGCGGTTCTACCCCAAGTGGAGTTATGAGTACCAGAAGGCGAAGGCTATCAAGCACAAAAAGAGCTTTGCCAAGCCACTGGTCTGGGTCCCTGAACTTGGCGAAGCTGTATCGGTAACGAACCTTGCTGAAATCCAGGCAAAAGCTGCTAAGGAGCAGGCCCAGGAACTTGCAACTATGGGCATTGGCGGTGCTGTAGACCAAGCTATTGCCACTATCATTAAGCTAGAACCTGAATACGAGACAGGGACGGCGAAGGTCACAATCCCCATAAGCCAGGAGGAGTTGAAGGAGATTGCCAAGGCGGAGGCAGAGGGTAGATGCGTAGGAGAAATGGCCACCTATTACACGGAGAAAATCTTTAATGTCAGGGGGAGAGACAAGGACGGTAACTGGACTACTATTACAGTAGGAGCGCTAGATGAGAAAACTGCCCAGGCCAAGGCTGAAGACTATGGGATAGATAAGGTAGCCTATGTGACACGGAATATCGGGACTGAGACTGGCAAAACTGTACAAATACCCACTGGAACCTACATAGCCACATTTGCCGATGGCTCCACGGCCAAGATGGTGGAGTTTGTGGACCCAGAAAGCAAGCAACTATCACTACTACCACAGGATACCGTTGAGCAGCTACGAACTATGTCGGAGTATGAGGATGCCAAGGGTAGTGATGCCGAGAAACTGGGGCTGGCTTATCAGGCAGCCACGAAGCAATACGAGGAGTTCCAAGCTGAGATCAAAAGTGGTAAGATCAAGCCGATAGGCAACGGCGAGTACATTGCCAAGGAAGACTATGAGGTGCTCCCAAAACAGTGGCAGGAATATGCCGACCAATTTGGGGCAACAGCACTCGGGAATCGCGTAGATGCCTACACCAATATTCTTAAGGACTACGAGAACGAGGATGGCACATATAATATCTTTACTGCACTCACCGACCCGAAAGACTGGCAAACATCCCAGCAGCACCAAGATGCTGTGGCGTTTCTCTTTGGGCAGGATACTCTTGGCCAATCACTAGAGAGCCTGCGGGAACAGCGTATTACCGTGACTGCCCCCACTGAGGTGCCGGAAGGCAAATATAAGTACGAGGGGCAACCTTGGTACATCACGCTACGTAACGCTGTCACGCCTTGGTCTGAGGAAAGCGGGCAGACATTTGCACAGTGGATGCAGCGCCCCGGCACCATGATAGGCGACATCCGCTACAAACTAAGCAAGGATAAGGAGTTCAAGGAATGGTACGAGAAACAAGGATACCCGGAACTTGTCTACGGCTACGGTCCCATGATAAGCCCAGCTGGGGTCATACCGGGCAGTGGAGTCGCAGCCAAGCAAGTCGCGCAGTGGCTATGGAACGCTCCAGCCAGGACTATCACCAAAGTGGCTGTCAAGATACCAAGGCTGATGACCAACCCGATACTGAAAACAATACCCCAAGGAGCCATCATGCTCACTCGGATGGCGACAGTCGGCATTCCGGTCTATTACGGGGTAAGTAAGATCGGTGAAGCCGTACAATCAGCGAACATTCAGCGAAAATGGAATGTGTTTACCAGCCTGCCCGAAAAGGAAAAGGACAAGTGGGCTAGGGAGTGCGGCTACGATAAATGGGATGGGCTAAACGAGGCGGAGCAGTCGGTGGTACTAGCCAGGTACTCCGTTCCAACAAGCTACGCGGCGACACAGTGGCATGGGCAAGTTGCACAGTACACAAACAAGATGGTGGAACTGGCATCGAAAGGCCCTGAATGGCTCCAGCAACACGCACCGAAGGCTGCCTACTATCCTGCTGCCGTGATAGCTGGGGCTGGCATAGGCTTGGCTGAGGCTACCAGCTACATGGGGCAGATGCCAATGATAATGACTAACATCGTGCTACGGGTGCCCACTGGGGAGGCAGGGAAGTATGCAACGGATGTCGGTAAGGGGATGCTGGACTTCTTCAGAACCATGCCGGGTATTGTCACATCTGGACCATTCGGCGCTGGCCGAATGATAGGACTGTTCGTACTGTCACCGGAGACCGCTCTACAGTTGGCGGGTGGTAAGTTCGCCAAATTCAGCCCGAGATATGTGCCTGAACGGGCTATGGCTATGGAATTACACACAATACGTGCATCCATTACAGAGGGCATCAAGTTCTCAAAGGCGCAGACTAAACTCCTGGCTGCAATGACCGCCAAACAGCGGATGGCATTGGGTACAGAAATCGTCAAGGCCCTGCTAGAAGGTAAGGATTATGTCAAGGGCTTCGGGAAACTAGACCTCAAGGTCTCCACCGTGCCATACCAGAAGGTAGTAGGCAATACGCTTTTCCACTTTACCCCAGACATGAGACCATTCTTGAAGGGCAAGCCCGTACCGATAACGGGGAAACTCTACACTTCACCACATGCTGCGGCCTACGCTGGGATGCAGGCTTTAGTGAAGGGGACAAAGGCTGTTAAGCCTGGGATTGTAGAGATTAGGGTACCCGAGGGCTTCACTGTCAAGAATGCGCCTATCAAGAAGCTCATCGGCCAGGGTAAAGTAATAGAGCTTGAGGCCCCACTAGGCGGAGTATTAGAGCCAATCCCCGGCTGGACGGGCAAAGGCGTATCAGCCAATGTCTACATTGGCAAGTACCCCATTCGACGGTTCACCCTACAGGGAGTTGATACCCCAATCACAAAACTGAGTGCCAAGAAACTTGTCGCACTCCGAGCACTAGCCGCCAAGGAATCTATCGGAGACTTCTTCTTGGGTTGGCATGGCCGGGCTCAAGCCATCAAGGAAAACATAGCTGCTGGCAAGCGCCTACAAAAGACACTAGAGGGTATACAGGCAAGCATTAAAGGACTCAAGAAGTCACCGGAAAGCGTTGTGGGCAAGGATGGGAGAATTATCAGCCAGATAGAAACTCCTCACCCGACCAGTGGGCTTATCAATGAAAAGGTACGCGGCTTGATTATAGACAAGGAAGGCCGAGTGCTATTTACCAGGGACAGAGCCGACCCTGCCAATGTCTATGATGCCGTAGGCGGTAGTTGTAACCCGAAGGAAGTGCTGATACCCGAATCGGGCAAGTGGATAGGCGACCTCCCTGCTAATAAACGGCCGCCAGTAACATGGGAGACGGCATGGCGAAGTCAGGCCAAGGGCGAACTCGATGTGAATGTAGGTGGTGTGGAGTATCTTGGTATGTATAGGGGCAAGGTAGGTGAGCATTCAATCTATGGTGTACGAACCTATGCCGGCAAGGTCAAGTCCCCCAAGTTCGATAATATCAAGGCATGGCACAAATACCAGCAAAAGAAGTATGGCTATAAGCAGCCTGAAATTGCCGAGGCGTTCTGGTGGGATGGCAAATCAGCCCCAAAGGGGGAGGTGCAGCCTTGGTTCTACGATATGCTAGCTGCTGTTGCGGACAAGTACAAGTGGGATATGTCAAAGGTCAAGGTTGCCAAGACATCATCCAACTATTTGAGAGACCCCGAGTTTGCCACACGGGTCAAGAATAAGGCAAACCCCGATCTCACAAGCGCCGAGCGTAAGCAATTTGAGATGAACGCGCTTACTAACACCTATGACAAGATGACTCTACCGGGGTTCCGTGATTACGTGTACCGTGGCGGAGTCCAGCTTGATCTTATATCCGAACTTATCAAGGGCAGACGGCAGGCAGTCAAATGGACAAGGCAAAAACCCGCAAAGGCCGCAAGACAGGCTATGGATAATGCCAAGTCCCAAGAGAAAATCAGACAGGACCTTGGCAAGGCTGCCGATAATCTACCCAAGCCCACGGACTACAAATATCTTGAGGATTACATGGCCGGCTATCGCAGCGGCAAGGCAGCACCGGCGAAGTTCTATGCCGAACTTACCAGGGTGCTGCAGGCACAGGAGGAGTTTATCAATGCAAGGCTTCGGCAAGAGGATATGCAGCCATACATTGAGAGAAACATCCTTGATGCCTACTATGCAAATTACCTTGCCAGGGTAGCCAGAAATGCCACCGCTCCTAAGAAGGCACCAGAGCGGCCAATCTGGGAACAGGTAGAGCATTATGGTAAGCCATTCCCTTATGATGAGTCATACCAGGGAGCGTTTACCTATGATGTGACATCTGCAACGACCCCATACAAGGGGACACAACCACAGAAATATCAAAAACCGACTATCCCCCCAAAGCAATATAAGACCCCTACCCCCAAAAAACACCATGAGCCAGTACCACTAGAGGTACCCCAAAGGGTGCCGCCTAGACCACCAAGAGTTCCTCCACCTATCCCTCCAGGTAGGCCAAAGCTTACAACCAGAACTCAGAAGATAGAACTCGGTCAGAAGTTCCCAAAGCGTGAAGGCCCAGCCCTCGCAGTCTGGCGCCAGGGTGTCTATTGGGTGAGTGTGTTCCCGCCCTTCAGGACGACAGGGACAAAGGCCGATGTGGTCTACTCCCGGGAGAAACCACCTTGGGGCAGCGTTATCGTGAGGGGAAAACGCTCACCGCAAAAGACATTAAGAGGCATGGGCAAGATACCGAACTTGATAGAGGTGCCGATGGGTGTCGTCACGGCAAGGATAAGAAATGGTCGAACTCTTACGTTTTCGCGGCGTAACGGTAGGAAAAGAGGGAAGGTGCTAAATGGGTGAGGATGGCAATGAGTGAATTTTGTCCTTCTCTTTTAGCCAAGAGCCTAATGAATAGAGGAGTAATGTAATTACAATGCCCACAATGAGGCCAATGCCATGAGGATCCCAAGACAAGCCCATTCCAAACCCGGGGATAATGCCAAAGTAGAATATAGTGACCGCCCCAATGATGTGAGCCAGTACGAATATGCCAAGACCAAGTTTCCTCATAACTCCACTATACTCCCAAGAAGCCAACCTGTCAATCACACGGAGGTACTATATTGCCCACAAGGACTGAATTGAGCAGTAAAATGGAAGCTAAAATGGGAATAACGAATACGGATAACCTAGGGATGAATTTCTGTTGCCCATTCCTTGAAATGAGGCGACCTAAAGATAGGGTTAGCTGTGGTCACTTCTATTGCACTATGATGCAGGGGCAGGTAGTGAGCGAATGGCTACCCACACAGGAATGGATAAGGGGAGTTTGTATGTCAGAGTTCCGAAATTGCGGTGAATACCCTCAGTTTCGGCCTATACAATGGCGTCGTTCAGTCACATTATGCCCTAACGAGCAGTACAATCGTGGCTAAAAAGGAAGGTGTCGGCATGAGTTTCATTAAGGAACCGTACTGGTGCAAAGCAAATGAACGCCCGTATGAGCCCAGCAGTCTACAAAAGGAACAAGAATGCGGCTTTTGGGGTAAGGTATGGGGTTTCATTAAGTTGTTATTTACCTGGGTTGATTGATTACACGCAAGGGTAAGAAATAAGCAATAAGGAGGTGAAATATGAATACCTATAGAGTAGAGCCTTCTGTCCCACTGTGGTTGAGAGGAAGGAGGTAGGGAGATGGTAAAGCTAGTTGTGGCTTTCTTCTTGTGCTTAGGCTTGGCTATCTACCTAGCTGTTGTACTGGGCAGAATCCTGTACATGGCACGGAGAAACAAATCTATTTCTTCAAAAGGAGGTGAAAGATAAAAACAGTTATAGTGCTCTCATTGGTATTACTCTCAGTGATTTTGGCAGCATGTAGCCTACATATACTATGGCCTGATCGTTGGCCTTCGTTCTTCTTTTTCTTGAGACCAGAGTTTCTGGCTTTGTCGCCGTGGGGTAAACTAGCTGTCACCTATGGTTATATTCTAATTATACCAATTCTAATTCTGATAGACCTCCATGCCGAGGCAAAACATAAGGCAAAAGCAAGGTCTACTGATTGCCCACAATAGTCATTTTGGGCGAAGTGATAGGGTGTTTTGCAAGCATTTAGCTACGGCGAGGAGCCGAAATCGAGATAGGTTTTCAACTGTAATGGGCAATAAGCCCAAAACGGAGAGCGTTGATGTTGGAAGAACTAATAGTGGGTAATAACACTCTTCAGGCTTTGTCACAGCCAGGATTATGGACAATGACAAAGCCGACAGCCTTTGATAGGCTAGTCTGGTTCGTCAGTGGCTGGGAGTTTTGGGCGATACTCGGAGTCGGCCTGATAGTGGCTTGGGTTTACTTCAGGTGGATTGCCCGAAATACTTAAACAAAAACGGAGGTGAACATGGCAGCCGAGATGAGATTAGCGCTACTCATAGGCATCTTAATGGGAGCAGTGTCTCTTGTCGCAGGGCATAGTCCGCTTGGGATAATATCCCTTATCATTGGAGGCATAGCCATGTGGTACACTGGTTGGTGTATAGTGTGGATACGAGGGCAAGGATGAAAGCCTGGAGAGTCAAAGGTTGGCACGCTTTCTTCAAGAGATATGGTCTTTTGCGAGGACTCATAATCTTATCCTTGCAACCTATAATAAGGTACGCGCAAGCCGCCGTAATATCAGGGCTAGACACAAAAACATAGGAGGTAGAACATGGCAACTGAAACACAAAAGAAACCCCGGACATTAGGTGCTGGCAATGTACCTGACATTGGTAGTGCAGATAAGCCCGTGCTGTCGCCTTATGGCTTGCCTGCATATCGCAACGACGGCTTCTGGTATTTCAAGGGGTATTCTATGTCTGGCTCTGGCGAGATGACATGGGCAAGAGTAACCGACCCCCGAAGCCAGGAGAAGTATGATGCCCTCTATCCAGACAAGGAATCTATCACCAAGGCACAGGCCGAGGCTAGGGAGTTCATTAAGGCACAAGTAACACCCAAGGCTGAGAAGCCAAAGGCTGAGGTAAAAGAGGATAGGGGACGGTTTGAGGCCACAAAACCTAGCAAAACAGAGGCTAAGGCCGAGCCTAAGCCCAAGTTCGTCCTGGACAAAGTAGCTAAACAAAGCGACCGCGCCCTGGCCATTGATAGGTCACTTCTGGCAAAGCAAGTTGTCACTGTTGAAGATCCCAGATGGCTGAAGCACCCGAATCGGTTTGACGTTAGGGGTGTTGATACCCCAGGCTCAAAGCGGATACTACCTGGCGTGGCATACGCCGATAGGAAAGCAAAGAGACTGTCACGGAAACACCACCGTGGCTGGAAGAAGGTTAGGTTTAGTTAGAAGGGCTTGGTGCTGGCCAGGGATTTGAATTACTGTCACGCTGGAGTGGGATCGGGGGTAGTGCCTCTCCCGTCAGCGTATCTACCGGCCTAGCGTCTACCTTTTCCGCCACCAGCATCTATCAGTGCCATTCTAGCCCTGCCCTGTTTCCGCTGTTATGGCTAATGCCGAAGTGTCGGCAGTGCCTATTATGACAGGTGAAGTCCTCACCAGATATGGTGAGCTTATGGCCGCAGTACGGGCATAGGGCGATTCCGACAGCCATAGTGGCTTGGCTCAGTAGCCAGAAGAACGTGTATTTAAGCCAATTCCTTAGAGTTGCCTTACCCATTTGTGATCTCCTCATGCTCGACGAGATACTCGACAATTGTGAACAATAATGCCACCCCAGCTATTACATATCCACCTATCAATACTATCTTACATGCTGCCATACCCCAGCTATAGAGTAGGGCACCGCAACAATCTAAACTAGACCCACTAGGTGGGGTAACCACTATCGGATAAATTAATCCAATGGCGATGGCAAAGACCGCCGCTGCCCAAATAAACCAAATACTCTTGATAGCTTCTATAACTACACACAATCTAGATTGCACTATTTCCCTCCTCACTAGGCAAGCGGTAGTTACTATTTTTGGGTATCGTTCTGTTTTAGGGGTATCGTTCTGTTATACTGGTATCGTTCTGTCTTGGTTGGTAGCCATGTCTCACTCAGTTTTTGCCTCCTTCTTAAAAACTTCCCTAAAATGAAAATCGCTATCATAAAATACTTTACGGATGCAGTGCCAAAATGCTCCCAAGCTAAAGTCGCCTTCAAGCCCCCACTGTAAGCCTATAATGAAGGCATGTATAGGTGCTAGTATGAAAAGCAACAAAGAAAGAAGTAGATACTCAAATGCCTTGCCTATCAAGCTATCCTCCTCCAGCCTCGGTGTGGTTTCCGTTTTACGTTTTGCATTTGCCCTCCCTTGATTCTTTTACAGCACGTGGGGCATGTACTATTAAGCTACGATTCCCCAGTTTATCGGGACACCATAGCTTGTGATGCCCACTGTAACCACTAGCTGCCTTAATTACTGGTGTGCGACAATATCCACAAATAAGAGTAGTATCCTTGTCAGGTAGGGGTAAAATATGGTCGTAAAACCTAGTGCCAGAGCCACCAAACAATATGCGGGCTGCAATAATAAGGGGTAGGCATAATAGCCAGAGTAACCAAGCAGGTAACGCTTTTATTATGAGCATAGTTTCCTCTCTGGGTGTCATGTCTTGCATTTACCCTCCTTTCTCCTTACCAACCAAAACCGAACGATACCGTTATACTACACAACCTTGTCTCTTTAATATCGGGTTGCCGCCGAGCTTACCCCAGCACTGGTAGCAATCCTGCCCATGCTTCTGCCGGGTCCTATCTGCCCGGCCGACATAGGCGTTGGGCTTCTTGGTCTTGGCTCCTTTCGTGCGTGGCATTAGTTCCCTGCTCTTTTGGTTCTAAAGTAGCTGAGGCATTGACTTATAAGAGAAATAGCACCAGTGCATACTCCACCTACAAAGACAACTGACCAGATAATTTTCTGTGCTGTTGGCAAGTACCAGCAAGGGACTGAAACCAATAGAAGAACAACGCCTAGCCAATATAACCAATCCGCGTTCTTTTTTAGTCTCTCATTAATCATATTATTAGGATAACCCATTATTGCGGACTTGTCAAGTGCCGTGTTATACTATTTGTATGGGCAATATAGATACTGGAGGCAAATCAGACAAGTCAGCCACACTCCAACTTTGGAAAGGGATAGGGTACATAGCCACGGGCATGGTTTTAATAATCCTTGCTCTAACATTTTCTGGCATTGCCCTAGATCAGCTATCCCAACACCCTGGGATTAACCCAATAGCGCCTACTGCGATATTCTTTATGACGCTTATTACTGGCACCGTTTGGGGTGGGATTTTTATTTGGGAAGGGACAGTGTTGACAGAACTAAGGGAATACCCGAAGTCGCCAACTCAATATGGAGCTGGGTATCGACTAGCCAAACTCATAATCGTCATACTAAGCAAGACCATCTTCCGACGCCACAAATGGAGATGGCAAAGAATCAAGGCCCCGATTTAGCTACAAAAACATTGCTCAATTCACATATACTGGGCAGTCTCTCGCCCTGAGATAACCTACCAGAAAATACAGTAGCATCTCCCTCAAACCCCTTGACAATACCCAAAAAGTTTACTATATTAGTTGTATGGTGTCATGGGAATACATCCCTCTCTTTGCGGGAGGGGAAGGGCCACACTTAGAGACCTCAATGGGCCTGAGGTGCCTACTCCGCTATTACCATCTCTGTGTCGCAAGACAGAAACTTGTTGCAACGCTCGATGCCGTTCTACAGAAGCGGTTTGATGAGGAATGGCTAGTGTCCTGGGCCTCTGAAATAGTCATCTTTACGGGGCGGCGTGGGCAAGGGATGACTATGCCCTTATGCCGGAACCTTCTGATGGCAAGGAGGGAGGGAGATGCTTAGAAGTGAGCAATATGCCAAAGCCATGGCCACAAATACCTGTATATGGTGTGGCCAGCCCATCACCTTCTGGCAGAAGATTATCAGGGTGTTTTGGGCTCCCTGGTGGTGTAACACATCAATCTTCTGGAAGATTTGCTGTTCATCTAAGTGCCACCTGGACTTTTTGGAGCATGAGTTAGCTGAGTTGTCAGACAAGGTTGGGAAGAAACTCGGAGAGTTAAATGGTAAAAGTCATTGAGGGCAAGAAGCTAAAAGCCTATTTGTGCGAGTGCCAGCGTTGCGGTCGGGAATGGGTGAGCCGGCAGGAGAGGCCAAAGATATGCCCGTACTGCAAGAGCGCTGGCTGGGAGACACCGCGAAAACAGAAGGGTGATAATGGATGCTAACCCATTTGGACTTGTTCTCAGGTATCGGTGGCTTCGCCTTGGCCTGTCAGTGGGCAGGGATAGAGACGATAGGCTTTGTGGAGATAGACAAGTATTGCCAGAAGGTGTTGAGAAAACACTGGCCAGCGGTTCCGATAGTAGAGGATATTAGAGATGTCGAGACGATCAAAGAGGTTGTTGCCAACGCCCTCTACCAGCGATGGGCACGGGACAGGGAAGCATGGGAAAGGCGGTTTGGATTTAAGGACATCAATCAGATATTCTCAAACAACTGTGCCCTCTGGGGGAAGCACACAGATTGCCCCGGATGCCAATGCCCATGTCACGACTCAGACATCCTTGTTACCGCCGGATTCCCTTGCCAGCCTTTCAGTGTTGCCGGGAAGCGAGGAAGCACGGAAGATGACCGCTACCTCTGGCCTGAAACTCTCGCAGTTATTAAAGCCATCAAGCCCAAGTGGGTATTGCTTGAAAATGTTACTGGAATCATCAACCTGGCACTCGGCACGGTGCTATCTGACCTGGAAGGTGCGGGTTACGGACACGAAACGCTTATTATTCCAGCTTGCGCCGTCAATGCATGGCATAGACGAGACAGAGTTTGGATTGTGGCCAACACCAGAAGCCTTGAATCAAGAAGGCTATCAAATATCAAATGGCCAGCAAATACTGAGACTAGGGGCAGCCGCCAAGTTGTGGCCGTCACCGCAAGCAGGCAATCCTGGGAGCAGGCCGAACCAGAAGGGCGGCAAGATTCTGGCAGAGGAAGTCAAGAAGTCACTGTTGCCGACACCAAAGGAAGGCGACTGGCGAAGCGGATTGCAGAGACGGCAATTCAACACGATGTTGAATGTAGAGATTTGCCGACAGGAGAATATACAGAAACATGGTGGGACACTGAACCCAAACTGGGTCGAGTGGCTCATGGGATTCCCCCCGAATTGGACGGATATTGGGACTGTGAACCAGCCATCCCAAGAGTCGCCACAGGAGTGAAGAATAGAGTGGATAGATTGAAGTGTCTTGGGAACGCAATAGTCCCCGCCGTTGCCGCCCAAATCATACAAGCAATCAAGGAGATAGATGCACAATGCCGAGGAACTCTAGGGGATTCCCCTGGCAATGGTATTAAGCTAACAAATTAAGGGAGGTGAAATGAGAGAGATTAAGTTTAGAGCATGGGCGAGACGTGGTGAGTGGGAAGAAGATGGTGAGCATCAAAAGTTCATTATGCTAGGGGCAGATGTCTTGGCATTTGAAGAGTTTGCACCGATTAGTGAACTCTTACAGGATGTGGATGATGATTTCTACCTCATGCAATACACGGGGCGCAAGGACAGAAACGGCAAGGAAATTTATGACGGGGATATAGGGAAATCAAGGTCAAGATTATTGTCTTCACTCTGGGAAGTCTATTGGGATGAACGTGTCTGTCAGTTTCGTGTCTGTGCCAACCATGACAGACAGTTCGACAAGACTCATACAATAGATTGGGTTGATGAGATTGTCGGCAACATCTACGAAAACCCCGAACTGATAACACCAGCAGAGACAACGGGCCCCAAACCCCCAATTTAGCTACGAAATTACTGCCCAAATGAGTTATAGTGTGCAATCCCTTTGCCTAGTGTAGCCCTTCAAATAATTTAGCAAAAATGCCCACAACCCCTTGACAATACCCTACAAATAGTGTAAACTAATAACCATGATAGATGGCACTAAGCTCCGGGAGCGTAGACTAGCATTGGGGATTAGCCAAGTTCAGTTATCCTACTTGGCAAAGGTCCCCCCCAATGTCATCTCCGACTGTGAACGGGGTCTACGGCTCCCGTGGCCGGCCGCACGAAAGGCAATGGCATTGGCTCTACGGATACCAGAGGCCGAACTATTCCCAGATGGGGACAAGCTGAGGAAGGACAAGAATGAACAAAGCTGACATTGCACAAGCACTATTCAAGCCTTGGGGCCATATCTTTGGGGGTATGTCGCTCATAATAATGAGCTTGTTTATGCTAGGCTATATGATAGACCACCTGACCAAGACCTTTGGGGCAGAGATGCCATTCCTGGCCTCGCTTGCCCCTCTTGTAGTCACACTAACCGGCGTTGCCTGGGGAGGAGTCTTCATATGGAAAGGGGCAGACAAGGCTGGTGTCTCCTTCGACATCTTCTGCAAATGGGCTGATAAGGTGGTACTCAACAGGATGAGCCGCAAGGCGAGGGTTCTTATCGGTACGCCTCCTGTACTCGCCGGGGTGATTGTTCTAATCATAGCCATGATTAGAACAGCAATTCGGTCTGGCTTCTTTGAAACTGGCACCATTACACTTAGCATAACCGCAGGCCCATTATGGCCGATTGGCATAGGCTTACTCATCTTTGGGCTTATCGTGACACATGGGATACAGAAGGATCGGCGAGAGGATAAGCCGAAAAAGGAGGGGAAATGCCAATAGCAAATTACACTACGACAGTGGCTCCCGAGAAATCTATTGGTGAGATACATGGCATGTTAGTGTCTCATGGGGCGAGTCATATCCTGACTGACTACAAAGATGGGAAACCATCTGGCATAGCCTTTATTATCGCCACACAATACGGCGAAAAGCCGTTCCGCCTCCCAGCTAATGTAGATAGAGTGGCAACAGTGCTTATGAAAGAATTACAAGCCTCCTCTTATAGACAATGGGATACACGATACCAAGAACAACGCAGAGCCAAGTTCAAAGAGCAGGCAAACCGAGTCGCATGGCGGATACTGAAGGATTGGGTTCGGGCTCAGATGGCTATACTAGAGACAGAAATGGTAACAATAGATCAAGTTTTCTTACCATACATGGAGGTCGGGAACCAAGGCAAGACGCTTTATGAGGTTATGGTGGACCGCCATCTTCAATTAACGCAGGGAGAGAGTTGAGTTATCTGAATGACCATGGACTACAAAGCCGAGGATTTGGTAGACCTAATCAGAAAGAAATACCCCCAGCAGACTGGCTTCTATGATTCTCGGGTACTATTAGAGCAAGTCCCTGATGCAACCAGCTGGTCGCAGGTACGCTGGGTCGATGTTGTTGTTTTTGAGATGTGGAAATCAAAGGGGCTTACCCGGGCCGCATTTGAGATTAAGGTCAGTCGTAGCGACTTTATCAGAGAACTCTCTAATCCTGAGAAGCATAAATGGTGCCGAGAGTGCTTTCACTACTTCTGGTTCGTGGCTCCGAAAGATATCGTCCAGCTAGAGGAATTGCCAAATGGTATTGGCTTCATGTATCCGAAGGGTAGCAAATTAGCCATTGCGCGTCACGCTCTTAAAAATGAGAATCCTAAACTGGACGACCACCTTTTAGCAGCCTTTATGAGAGCAGCCGATAAAGCAATAGCACAGGCATACAAAATATCAAGCGAAGAAGTCCTACGGAATAGTAGCGAGCACCAAAAGGCTAAGATGTATATGGAGGGTACTAAGGTCTTTCTGTCTACGAGGGGCAGGAAGTTTTTTACACCTGATGTGGCGGCGGATCTAACCAAGGCACTTGAGGATGCTACCATGGATAAACAATTATTGCAGGACAGGGAGCAACTACTTGCAATATCTGGCCGGTTTCAGCGTGACATGGCATCTCTTCTTAGACTCTTTCTTATCATAGCATCTAGGTCCTTAATAGCAAGAAATGAAATGGGGGAATACATCGTTTCAGCTTACGGGGGCCAAGATGAAGAGGGCTTACAAGCCTTGAGGGAACATGCAAAAGACAAAAGGAATAACGAACCCGAGCGAAGATACGCGGAAACAATTGAATTACTGTTGAACTGGGATAGAGAACTACAAAGCAAAGGGTAGCTACGACATTATGGCTCACTTGGAGTATATTGAGCAATAGGAGTGTATATGAAAACTGTAATAGAATGGATTAGCGATCACGTAAGGCTCATACTGATAGGCCAGTTGGTAACTCTGATCGCCCTCCTGGTTTTAACAGCCATTGCCACAGAATCATTCGCACTGTACTTGGCGGTTGGGTTCTGTGGCAGCTTGTTATTTGCTTCATCCGTGGCGATAGTCCTAGTAGTATGGTGGTTGGGCAATGCCAAAGTCAATGATGGGGGACGAGACCAATAGCTGATTGCCCACTTGGGGTGATTTGAGCAATGGGAGGTTAATATGGAATGGTGGTTTTGGCTAATTATGATATTACCGGCACTTATAGTAGTTGGGGTCATTGTCGCATTCGTGAAGGGAATTAAGGGAGAGCTGGTGGAACAACTAAAGCCAGACCATCAAACTACTGGGGCTAGTGCTGGTGGTGATGGTCTAATAGCCCTAGCGTGGCTCAGTGGCGTTCTCTTGAGGCAAGTAACCAATAGAAAGAACACTGCCCAGAACAGACATAGTGAGCAATGAATCAGAAGTTAGAAACGGTCTACTCGACAATCCCCCAAGGTGAGTGTCCTGAGGGGTGTGGGCAATGTTGTGGTCCCGTGTTCCCAAGCCTAGCAGAGCTTAGAAACATTCAGGACTGGTGTGAGATACACCACGTTGAATACAAGGACTTCCTGAGAATACAGGATGATGGCTCATGCCCATATCTTGGCCCCGACAAGAAGTGTGTGATCTATCCCGTGAGGCCATTCCTGTGTCGTTTGCTGGGCGTGAGCTTGGCATTGCCCTGCCCAATGAAAGGGTGGGTGTGCGAACACGGCAAGGTTATGAACCAACCGCAAAGTGGCGCACTCTATAAAGCCATCTACCTACATGGGAAGGAGAAGGCACGGACAGAGAAACACCGCCGCATTGTGGCAGAGGTTCTGGCTCGGATTTGAAAGGATAACTGCCCAGAAGGGCTATATTGAGCAAAGGAGGAACCATGACTAAGGACTTTGTTAGAGTAGAACCTGGCAACCGTGAAAACGAGAACCGTGACACGAAGATCATAGGCTACCGAAGAGTTAAATTGCCGAATCGCGACAGGGCACGTATTAGTAAGACTCTGGAGCGTATGCCCATAATAGATGACCCAATTATCACGGCTGCGCTCAAAGATGTAGGGTTGTAATTGCCCAAAAGAGCCATATTGAGTAATGAAGATTATTAGAGTCTTCCCGACAAGGACAAGCATGACACCACGAGACACCTATGCCTTTGTCGGTGATCCCCCGCTGTTTATCCCGCCAGCCGATGAAGTCCACATATCTTGTGCCTTCACCTGGGATATTCCAAAGGCACAACGGTTGGCTAACGCATGGCAGCAATACTACTCCGTCAAGATAGGCGGGCCCGCATTGAGGTCATCGGCCAATGGGTTTGTCCCTAATCTGTATGTGAGGCAGGGCGTTACCTTCACGAGCCGAGGATGCAACAATCGCTGCCCCTGGTGCCTAGTCCCTCACTTCGAGGGCAACTTGCGAGAGATAGAAGTCACCGCCGGCAACCATATCCAAGACAATAACCTACTGCAATGCAGCAAGCCTCATATTGCCAAGGTTATTGATATGCTACGTTCCCAGCACGAGATTTGCTTTTCCGGTGGGCTCGATAGCAGATTACTAACCGATGATATAGCCGACGACCTACGCTCACTCAAGGTCAAACATCTATTCTTTGCCGCCGATACCAAACAGGCTATTAAGCCACTTGAACGAGCAAGGCAGAAGCTAGAGGGATTCACAAGAAATCAACTCCGATGCTATGTGCTACTAGCGTTCGATGGTGAAACGATAGACCATGCTATAGAGAGACTAGAGGCCATCTGGGGCTTAGGGTTTATGCCCTTCGCACAGCTCTACCAACCACCAGGTCAGTGGATTAACTACAGCCAAGAGTGGCGACACTTAGCGCGAACTTGGTCAAGGCCAGCGGCCATGAAAGCCACAACTGCCCAAAATGGGTATAATGTGCTATAATTAAGAAGGAGGATTGATGAATAAAGTAGAGAAACACGCAATCATTGGCGGCGTACTTACCATAGTCTTAGTTGTAGTTGAATGGTTTATGCTAATGAATGACAAGCCTGAAATTGGCATACCGTTCGCTATTGCCTATGCAATAACCATCTTTGCTATTTCAAGGAATTATGTTGTCATAGTGAAATGCCACAACGAAGGGTCGGTAGAGGAACCCAAGAATGCCAAACATCAAGAGCATTAAGTACCTCACCCAGGACGAGCTAACGCGGCTCCTGAAGGCCATCACCAACAAGCGCGATAAGGCCATCTTCCTGCTCGCCTATCGCCATGGCCTCCGGGCTTCCGAGATAGGCACCATCAGGGTTGACGACTTGAACCTTGACAGGTCCCGAATCAGAATCGTACGGCTCAAGCACTCCCAGGGCGGCGAGTACCCTATGCAAGCCGATGAGGTGAAGGCATTGAAGGCGTGGCTCAAGGATAGAAAGGACGGCAACGATTATCTGTTCCCCAGCTCCCGGAAGCTCCCGATCTCGCGACGCACCCTGGACTACCTTATGAAAACCTACGGCGAAGAGGCCGGGGTCCCGGAAGACAAGAGGCACTTCCACGTCCTAAAGCACAGCATCGCCACACACTTACTCGATGCCGGCGCCGACATTCGCTTTGTCCAGGACTGGATAGGTCACAAGAATATCCAGAATACGGTCGTCTATGCCCAGATCACCAACAAAGCACGAGATGAACAGGCAACGAAGTTGTTTGCAAGCCCAAAGATAGTTGGAGGTTAAGTATGAAGAAACATATCACCGGCGGTATCATTGGATGTCTGGTAGTTCTGGCAGCCTTGGGTATAGCCAACTACTATACCTGCTTCGCCTATTACTTACCGCATAAGCCAGCCGTTATTGAGGTAGCTCCCAATGACATCACCCTAGAGGCACATCCGCAGTGGGTAGGCGTACCCGATGACTTCAGTTCCGTAACAATATGCGTAGATGACTTGCCAGTAATACATATAGACAATCTGACAAATCGAAAGGGCTCACAACCGCCAGCCCGATGATTGTGGGAACATGAGCGACAATGCAAATTGGCTTAACGACCTATACAAACAAGGCTTCCCATATTTAGACCACATTGAGGAAAATACTGACGTTGCCAGTCAATTTGAGGGGGTAGATAAGTGGTTCTATTGTAGGAATCCGAGGCCATATAAGATAGAGGAAAAGTTTAGGTATGAGGACTATCGCGATCTACTACTTGAAGATTATAGCAATTACACTACTAGGCGCCCAGGGTGGGCGCGAGATACCCAAAAGACGACTGATTTCCTAGCCTATATCATTGTCCCAAGCAAGACACTTTGGATACTCCGATACCCTGCCTTGAGGCAATACTTCCTAACTAACTACGATAGGCTCTACAAAAGGTATGTGGAGGGCTCCAAAACAGGGGAATACGTGTGGGGTAAAACAAAAGACGATAATGGACTCCTATTGTTTCAGACGGCCAATATACCAGTGCCAATCAAGGAGTTCCCGAAAAACTGGCTGGCGAAAAACTTTTGGGAGTATTGGGCTTGACGGAAAAGTGCGTTACCTGTAGAATATCAAAGGTAACGCACTTTTGCGTTACTAATAAGATAAGGGAGGGTAACGCAAATGTTTACACAAAGAAGGGGGAATGGTTATTATTACCTAGCGGCAAAGATAAATGGGAAGAAGAAATATATCATGTCTTTAGGCAAACACCCTGAAAAGTATGAGCAAATGCTAAAAGAGGGCAAAGACTTAGCAGGAATCTTGAGTGAAAATCCTATTCTTGTTGAATCACTAGGGGCAGCAAAGGAAAGGCTAAAGTCGGCTCACCGCAACTTGCGTTTAAGGCGAACCAAACTACCACCTATCCCAGAAGGCGATGTGTATTATGCCGACCCGCCCTGGAAGTACGATTTTTCTGAGACCATTACCCGTGAGGTTGAAAACCAATACCCCACAATGGAACTCTCGGAAATCCAAAACTTGCCAATACCTGATATTGCTGACACTGCGCTCTTTCTCTGGGCAACCGCACCAAAACTTACTGAGGCCCTGTCGGTCATGGGGGCATGGGGCTACCAGTACAAGACCAACTTAGTTTGGGACAAGGAAAAGATAGG
>Ga0315553_10000259_pt1 | contig 48868 bp, 45 predicted proteins | sample SalMarSW160140MG_FD_203099 | JGI IMG/M metagenome (GOLD analysis project Ga0315553, IMG submission 203099) | Salt marsh sediment microbial communities from the Plum Island Ecosystem LTER, Massachusetts, United States - Salt Marsh Sediment SW1601-40 ...
TGCATCAGGGCGCGCCCGTGCGATCACGCCATTTGCCGCGCGCGCTATGCCAACCGCGTTGTCCCGGATCTGGCGAACGCGCGCCAGGCCGATATCGATCTCCGTCTCACCTCCGCCGGACCGCATTGCACCGAGCAGAAGGAAGCGGATGCCTTTCGCGAATTCCAGCGCTGCGCCGTCAACCAGCCCTGCGATTACGAAAAGAAATGTGAAGTCAAGATGCAGGATGCGCTGTCGGTGGACAGCCTCAAACGGCGGCGGAACTTGATCGATCGCACGGCTACAAAAGCACGAGCGGATTGCAAGCAGGCCTCGGCGCCCGGAATCTGGCGCGGTGCCGAGACGGAAAGGGGCATTTGGACTGCAACCGTCTACAACGAGAGCGGCGCTGGATTCGCGGTCGCCTGCGACGTCACGGGACCCAATCCGGGCAGTGGCGTCGTCGTCCTCGCCGCCGTCAAGGGCAGGCGGGACCGCTGGACTGGCACGCGCGGGGTGTCGATGACGATCGATTCCTACTCAGAGCCCCTGTCCCTGGAGCTCAGGAAGTCCGACGCGGAACTCCAGGCGGGCACTAAGCACGTGGAGACCCCCGACACGCGCGGCTGGCTCAAGGACATGGTGGGAATGTTGAGCGTCGGAAGCGTTGTCACCTTCGAGGATCCGAAGGTCGGTCTTGACGAGACATTCACCTTGAACGGCGCGCAGAGCGTGCTGGCGCCTTGCTTCAGGGCCAGGTACGTCAAGCCGCAGCAACAGCAGTAGAAACGCGACGCGCAAAGTGGGAGGGATCAGCGCTTCTCGCGATGCAAGTCCCCCACCGCCTCATAGTCCTGGCCCTGGTAGTTGACGGACCAATCGTATTTCATCGTATCGCCATCAATGCTTATCCGCACAATGCCGTTGATGCAGGTGCCCTGCTCGTCCACGCCGCCCCAAGTGACCGTCTCCTGGTACACGTAGCTGTCTCCCTTGCGGCCGCCCACAAGTGTGCCGCCGCACGGAAACGAAGGGTACCGGCTGACTCCACCTTTGGGCGAAATGAAAGTGAGCCGTGTCGGAAACGGGTCCTGGCCGGCCTGTGTGAGCGTACCGACCCACGTCCCGACGACGGGATCTTCCGCCCAAGCTGCGCTGCTCGAAAGGAACGGGGCGAGCGCGAGGGCGCAGGCAAGCGCCCACGAGCGGATAGGCAAAACCTTGCGGATATTTGCGGACCACACCGACAACGGCATTGCAGTCGCCCCTAAGACCTTTGCGCCCGCGGCTCGCGGATGGGCGCCAATCATACATACCCCCTTCCCCGCTTGAGCAAAAGTCATCGCTTCTTGCAGGGTTACGAGTGGTCGCATCGGGCCTGCAGGGTGCGGGTCTTGTGGGCAGCGTCTCACGAGAAAGCGCCGCCGAACGGGGTCTCGGCGGCGCCGGCCTTCTCGCCTCTTTTCGAGGCGTCTCCTTGCGCGTTATCGCGTTATACGGTCTCGCGCTGCAGGTGCGTCGTGAGCAGCGCGTCAACGACACACGCGTTCACGCCCGTCCCCAAACGCTGCAGGCTGATCTCTGCACCATTGGCAAAGCGCACGCCGTCCTGGAACAGAGCGGTCTCGAGCCGCGTGAACGTGACAGGCTCGCTTCCCTGCACGCCGAAGGCCTGCTGGACCGGTTGCGGAATGTCTTCGAGGTTCAGCTTCGTGTCGTAGGCCAAGCAGATGGCCGTCACCGTGTCGCCGGGCGCAATAAACCCAACCGTGCCGCTCGGAAACCGGTGCGTCGTGTAGTGCTCGCCCTCCCGCGCGGGGCGGGTGCGATAGGCTTCCAACGAGTAGTCACACATGGTTTCGTCCTCGCTAACTAGCGCTAACTAGCCGACTCCCTTGGTCAATCCTCAACCCGGGAGCTGATACAACAGTGGACCTCGCTTCCTTGCCGATCAACCACCTTAAGCGCGTACCTTTTGCCCGCGGTATGCAATGGACGCCGGGCTGCGCCGATCACGAAAACCCTTCCGTGAGGCCCGAGTGCTAGGCTGGCCGCATGATCCGCTTTCGCCGTCTGTTCGAGCTGACGTCCGACGTTGACCGGCGCCGGTTTGCGGAAGCGGCCGAGTTGTTTCGGGCGGCGTTTCCCTACGAGGCCGACGCCATCGACCGCATCGCCCACAGGCTGCTCAACCGGCAGACCATCGGCTTCGACCCCATCTTTTTGTTGTCGACCGACGCGCGCGACCGCATCACCGGCCTCGCCTTTGTGTACTACTTCTCCGACCTCAACTACGGCTACCTGCAGTACATCGCCAGCGACCCGAGGAAGCCGGCGCGCGGGATCGGCGTTGCGCTCTACGAGGCGCTGCGCGAGCTGTTGGCTGCGCGCGGCGCGCGTGGCCTTTTGCTCGACGTGCCGCCGACCGATCCGGCCAAGCTCAAGGACCCCTCGCGGGTTGCCGTCAATCGCCGGCGCATGCGCTTCTATGCCCGCTACGACGTGCGCAAGGTAACGGGCACGCTGTGGGACGTGGAGCCGAACCGGCGCAACGAAGGCTACCTGACGACGCTGCTCTATGATCCCTTGGGGCGCCGCCCTTATTTGCCGCAACGTGACGCGCGCCGGGTCGCCCGGCGCATCCTGGTCGAACAGTACGCCTTTGAATCCGACGACCCTTTCGTCGTGCGCATCGTTCGCTCCTTCGCCGACCAGCCGGTGAAGCTCGAGGCGCTGACCAGGCAGCCGGAGCGGGCTTCCCCGACCAAGGGCAAGTACCTGCGTCCCATCAACATGGTCGTGTCGGAACGCCACACCATTCATCACTTGCGCGAGAAGGGCTACGTCGAGCGGCCCGTGCGCGTGACCGCCATCCTCAAGGGCCTGGAGGCCCTACCCATCGAGCGCGTCCCCACGCGGCACTATGGGGAAGAGCATTTGACGGCGGTGCACACGCCGGCCCTCGTCAACTATCTCAAGGCGATGAGCCAGCGCCTCGATGCCAAGGCTCTGATCTATCCGGAGGTGTTTCCGATCCGCCGCCCCGACCGCGTCCCGCGCGCGCTTGAGGATCGCGCCGGCTATTTCTGCGCCGATACGTTCACGCCGCTGACGCAAAACAGCTATATCGCCGCCCGCGACTCCGCCAACGTGGCGCTGACGGCGGCGAGCCTGCTCCTCAAGGGCGAGCGTTTCGCCTACGCCCTGTGCCGGCCGCCCGGCCATCACGCCGAGCGGCGTATTTACGGCGGCTTTTGCTATTTCAACAACTCCGCCATCGCCGCGCACAACCTTTCGCGCCAGGGCAAGGTCGCCTTGCTCGACATCGACTACCACCACGGCAACGGGGGCCAGGACATCTTCTACACGCGGGCCGATGTGCTGACCGTGTCGATCCACGGCCACCCAAGCCATGCCTACCCGAACTTCTCCGGCTACAGCGATGAGCGCGGCGAAGGCCCGGGGCTGGGCTTCAATCAGAACTATCCGCTGGAGCCGCCGGTCGACGACGAGCGCTACTTGAGCGTCTTGGAGCGGGCCTTCAACGTCGTGCGCGCCTTCGCCCCCAGCTACCTCGTGCTGTCCATCGGCTTCGACATCATGCGCGGCGATCCGACCGGCTCCTTTGCCGTAACCGCGCAGGGCATGCAGCGCATCGGCCGCCGCATCGGGCGCTTGGGGCTTCCAACCCTCATCGTCCAGGAGGGAGGCTATGCGATCGGCAATCTGCGCGCCGGCTCGAACGCCTTCTTCGTCGGGGTGGAGAGCGCCTGGCACGGCTGAGCCTTTAGCTCGGCGACAACGGCCAGACGAGCGCAATGAGCGGCACGGCGACGATCGTGACGATGATCGACAGCGGCACGCCGAGGCGGGCGTAGTCGCCGAAGCGATAGCCGCCGGGACCGAGCACCAGGACGTTCGATTGGTGCCCGAAGGGGGTCAGGAACTCGCAGGACGCCGCGACCGCGACGGCCATCAGGAAAGGATCGACGTTGAGCCCCAGCTTCACCGCGAAGCCGGCGGCAATCGGCCCCATGAGCAGAACGGTCGCCGCGTTGTTGACAACCGGCGTGATCAGCAAGGTCGCGACAAAAACAAAGCCGAGCAAAGCGACCGGCGCCAAGCCCGCACCGATCGTGGCAACCGACACGGCGATCACTTCGGTAAGGCCCGTCGTCTTCAAGGCCTCGGTGACGGGGATGAGCGCGCCCATCAGCACGATGATCGAGCCGTCGATCGCCTCGTACATGTCGGTCAGCCGCATCACCTGGAACACCGCGAGCACGGCAACCGCGACGAGAAAAGCCACCGCCACGGGCAGGATGCCGGCAGCGGTCACCGCCACCGCGGCGGCCAGCACGCCGACGGGCAGCGCCACCTTGGCCGGGCGGCCTAGGTCGACCTTGCGCTCGGCGAGCGGCAGCGCGCCCAGCTCGCGCAGGATGACCGTCATTTTCTCAAGGTCGCCCTGCAGCACCACGACGTCGCCCTCACGGAAGCGCTGGCGGGCCAGGCGCGTCGTGGAGCGGCGTCCCTGCCGGCTCAGCGCCAACAGATTGAGTCCGTAGTCGCGCAGGCGCATGCCCGTGGGCGAGCGCCCGACCAGCGGCGAGCCGCGCGTGATCACCGCTTCGACGATGCCGACGTCGTCGGAGCGGATGTGCGAGGGATCGACCTCCTCGGTGGCCACGAGTTCCAGCTTCGCCTCGTCGACGACGCGCTTCAGAATGGTGGAATCGGCTTCCAGCAGCAGCACGTCGTTCTCGCGCAGCTTTGCCCAGCCCGACGGCGCCAATCGCCGCTCGTTGCCGCGGATGATCGCCAGCACCGTGATGTCGTCGTCGCCCTTCTTCTCCAGGTCACGCACCGTCTTGCCGACGAGGCTCGACTCCGCGGTGACGCGCGCTTCCGTCAGGTAGTCCTCGATGCGGAACCGGCTCTCGGGCGGAGGCGCCCCGCGCCGGTCCTCCGGCAGCAACCGCCAGGCAAACGTCAGATAGACGAGACCGACGAGGGCGACGCACACGCCAACCGGCGTGAAGTCGAACATGGAGAACGGCTCGCCGACGATGTCCTGGCGCACCGAGGAGATGAGCAGGTTGGGCGGCGTGCCGATCAGCGTCATCAGGCCGCCCAGCAGCGAGCCGAACGACAGCGGCATCAGCAGCGTCGCGGGCGAGCGGCCGGTCTTCTCCGCGGAATAGATGGCGACCGGCATGAGAACGGCGAGCGCGCCGACGTTGTTCATAAATCCGGAGAGCACGGTCACGAGGCCGACGAAGACGAGCACCTGCAGGTTCGGCCGCTGCAGGATCGGCTCCATGTGGCGGACCAGGCGCTGCAGGATGCCGGAGGAGCGGATCGCGGCGCTCAAGATCAGCACGAGCGCAACCGTGATCACGGCGGAATTGCTGAATCCGGTGAAGGCCTCATTGGGCTCAACGAGCCCGAGCAGAATCGTCGCGACCAACGCCAGCACGGCGACGACGTCGTGGCGCCAGCGCCCCCAAATGAAAAGGGCAAGCGTGGCGATGAGCACGGCAATGAGCGAGATTTGCGCAAATGTCATCGTGGCCCCGGGAAAGAGCAGCCGCGGCAGGCGGAAGGCCTCCCAACCGGCGAATCCCTGCCAGAGTTCCATAGGACGGCGCAATCTGAAACGCCGCTTTTCGCGCCGTCTCAGTCCCGGCTCTCTGGGGACGGCGCCAACGGGGCCGGCGGGCGCCCCGGCGGACCATGCAGATAGGTCATGGACGCATAAGCGCCGAGCCAGGATCCGATCGCGGCGAAGATGACGTAAACCCAGTTGTTGGTGTAGCTGATCACCGCGAACGAGGAGAGCAAGTACCAAATGCTGCTCCACGTGGCCGCCGACATCCTGCGGCGCGCCACCACGGCAGAGGTGAACAACACGTAGACGGCGTCCGTCGCCGCGGTGGCAACGACAACACCCGCTGCAAGCCAGAGATCGATTCCCATGCGCGGCCTTCCTCGGTGGCACCTTTCATGCCGACGGTAGGCCTGCGAATCTTAAGGAAAACCGCATCTATAGAGCGGGCGCGTGCTCACTTGAAATGCTTCGACAGCTTCAGGCCTTGCGCCTGGTAGTGGGAGGCCAGATCGCGGCCGTAGACGAGCTTCGGCGCCTCGGTCAGCCGCTCGTAGATAAGGCGTCCGATGGTCTGCCCGTCCTCCAGGATGAACGGCACCTTGTGCGAGCGCACCTCGAGCACGGCCTTTGCGCCTTCCCCACCCGCGGAGGCATGGCCAAATCCAGGATCGAAGAAGCCCGCATAGTGCACGCGGAACTCGCCCACCAGCGGATTGAACGGCACCATCTCGGCGGCCTGCGTTGGCGGTACGTGCACGGCCTCCTTGGAGGCGAGAATGTAGAACTGGTCTGGGTCGAGGACTAGCCGCTTCTTGTCGCGCACGTGGATCGGCTCCCAGTAGTCCAGCATCGGGTAGCTGCCGACGGCATCCACGTCGACGAGGCCGGTGTGCCGCTTGGCGCGGAAGCCGACGAGGCCGGTCTTGTCGCCGGTGAGATCGACGGACAGCGCGACGTCGTCGACGACGTCTGCCGCGCCGCCGCCCGACCGAAAGCGGATCTGCGACAGGCGCGAGCCTTTGCGCACGACGACAGGAAACGTCTGCGGGCAAATCTCTGCAAACAGCGGTCCGGAATACCCTGCTGGAATCTGATCGAAAGCCGAGACCCCGTCGGCGATCACCCGCGTGAACACATCGAGCCGGCCCGTGGAGCTTTTGGGGTTGGTGGCGGCCGACAGATCATCGGGCAGCGCCAGGCTTTCCAGGAGCGGCGCCACATACACGCAGCCCGTCTCCAGCACGGCCCCCTGCGACAGGCTGATCGCATGCAGCTGCAGATCATCGAGCTTACTGGCGACCTTCTCCCTGCAGCCCGGCAGGAAGCTCGCGCGCACGCGATAGGCGATCGTGCCGAGGCGCAGATCGAGGCTCGCCGGCTGCAACTGATTCTCCAGAAGCGGCTCTGCGAGCTTCACCGCACCGTCCGCGATCAGGGTCTCGATCGCCTGCGAGGGAAGGATGCCGGCATGCCTCCGCTGGGAAGCGGCCTTCGCTGTCTTCACTTGCGGCTTCGTCATCGTCCCCGCGTCCTCGGCGGTCATTGCCCCAAAAGTGAGCGCGCATTGCCGCTCTAGAGCAAGCGGGCCTTGACGCCAAGCGCCCTGCAGGAGTAATCCCCCAGCACACCCCGTGGTCATTTGGCCGGCCGGCTTGCAGCCACGTTAAAGAAGTCGCTAAAAGGGCCGTGCGCACCCCGGTTTCCCACGCGCCGGCATCTCGATCGAGCGGCGCGGAGGCAGGCCGGGTTTTTCATTGGGCGAACGCTCGTCCGAGGAGTGCGCATGGCGAATAAGGATGAAGAAGCGGCAAAGCCTGCCGCCTCGAGCTTGGAAACTCTGGCCCCTGAGACCCGGCTCGTCCATGGCGGGAGCTTTCGCTCGCAGTTCGGGGAGACGTCGGAAGCGCTCTTTCTGACCCAGGGCTTCGTCTACGATTGCGCCGAGCAGGCGGAAGCCCGCTTCAAGAACGAGGATCCCGGCTACCAGTACAGCCGCTTCGCCAACCCCACCGTCGCCATGTTCGAGGAGCGCATCCGCCTGCTCGAAGGCGCCGACGAGGCGCGCGCCACAGCGACCGGCATGGCCGCCGTCAACGCCGCGCTGCTCTCCTATCTCAAGGCCGGCGATCACGTGGTCGCGGCGCGGGCCATGTTCGGCGCCTGCCGCTACATCGTCGAGACGCTGTGCCCGCGCTTCGGCATCGCCGCAACGCTCATCGACGGCCGCGACCTCGAGGCCTGGCGCAAAGCGGTGCGGCACAACACCAAGATGTTCTTCTTCGAGACGCCGGCAAACCCGACGCTCGACCTCGTCGACATCGCCGCGGTGTCCAAGCTCGGCAAGGAGGCGGGCGCCCTCGTCGTCGTCGACAATGTGTTTGCGACGCCCATGTTGCAGCGGCCGCTCGAGCACGGCGCCGACGTCGTCGTCTACTCGGCGACCAAGCACATCGACGGACAGGGACGCTGTCTCGGCGGCGCCGTGCTCGGCAGCTCCGCCTACGTCACCAACCACCTGCAGGAGTATCTGCGCCAGACCGGGCCGACCATGAGCCCCTTCAACGCCTGGGTCATGCTCAAGGGCCTGGAGACGCTGCCGGTGCGCGTCAAGGCGCAAACCGCAACCGCCGCGCGCATCGCCGATCACCTGGCCGGCAAACCGGGCGTCGCCCGCGTCCTCTATTGCTGGAGCCCCGATCATCCCCAAGCCGACATCGCCCGCCGTCAGATGACGGGCGGCGGACAGATGGTCAGCTTCGAGGTCGACGGCGGCAAGGCCGGCGCTTTTCGTTTTCAGAACGCGTTGCGGCTGATCAAGATCTCCAACAACCTCGGCGACGCCAAGAGCCTCATTACGCATCCCGCAACCACGACGCACTATAAGATCGGCCCCGAGGCCCGCGCCGAGCTCGGCATCGGGGATGGCATGCTGCGGCTTTCGGTGGGCTTGGAAGCGTTCGAGGATCTCGCCGCGGACCTGGACACCGGGCTGGCTGCCGTCAAGAAAGGATCTTAAGGTCGCGTATGCGCGATTGACCACAGCCGCGGCTTGCATAGAATCCGCTTTCGCTCAGTCTCGGACCGCAGGGGAGCTTGCCGGCATGTACGAAGCTGTGACCCGCGGCATCCGCATCCGCGTCACCCCGCAATACCTCGAGGATCAGTCCTGCCCGGAAGAGAGCGAGTTTTTCTGGGCCTACACCATCGACATCGCGAATGAGAGCGAGGAGACGGTGCAGTTGCGCTCGCGCGTGTGGCACATAACCGACGGCGTTGGTCAAACCGAGGAAGTGCGCGGACCGGGCGTCGTCGGCGAAACGCCCGTCATCAAGCCCGGCGGGTCGTTCAGCTACACGTCGGGATGTCCCTTGCGCACGCCGTCGGGGATCATGGTCGGCAGCTATCAGATGGTGGACGCCAATGGCCAGATGTTCGACGTCGAGATCCCCGCCTTCTCGCTCGATAGCCCGTTTGTCGTGCGCAGCGTGAACTAGTGCCCCGATTGCGAAGTTCATCAGGGTTTGCAGCCGGTTAGGCAAGCGAACTTCGGAACCAAAAAGGGGCGGTGTGCCGAAAGCAACGGCGAATTTCTCGATCATCACACGAATGGTTTACGCCAACCGTGCTAGGCATGGCAGCCGATGAAGGGACCCAACTACTCAGCGGCGGAGCTTCTTGCCCGACTGGTGCGCTTCGACACGACGAGCCACCGCTCCAATCTGTCGCTCGTCCGCTTCGTTGAGGATTATCTCGCCCAGCACGGCATCGCGAGCCAGCTTGTGGCAAGCGCCGATGGCGCCAAAGCGAATCTCTATGCCACCATCGGCCCCCCTGGAGTTGCCGGCGTTGCGCTCTCCGGGCACACCGACGTCGTTCCGGTCGAGGGCCAGAGCTGGACGAGCGACCCCTTCGTGCTCGCCGAGCGGGACGGGCGGCTTTACGGGCGCGGCACGGCCGACATGAAGGGCTTTCTCGCTTGCGTGCTTGCCGCCGTGCCGGATTTCCTCAAGCGCCAGCTCGCAGTCCCCATCCACCTCGCCTTCTCCTACGACGAGGAGGTCGGCTGCCTCGGCGTGCGCCCGCTGATCGCCGAGCTCGGCCGCCGCCTGACAAAGCCGCGCCTGGTGATCGTCGGGGAGCCGACGTCGATGAGCGTCGTCGATGCCCACAAAGGACCCGTGCGCTGGCACATTGAGATCAAAGGCCGCGCCGCCCATTCGAGCATGGCACCGTTGGGCGCCAACGCCATCGCCGTGGCGGGAAAGCTGCTCGACGAGCTCGGCCGCATCGAGGACGAGCTTAAGCGCGCCCCGCGCGATGAGCGCTTCGACCCGCCCTATGCGACGTTGCAGGTGACGCGCATCGAGGGAGGCACCGCCACCAACATCGTGCCGGTGTCCTGCCAGCTCGATTTCGACGTGCGCGCCTTGCCCAGCGTCGACGCTGCAACCATCGACCGGCGTTTGCGCACTCTGGCCGAAAGGGACTGCGTTCCCGAGATGCGCCGCGTCGCGCCGGAGTCCGGCATCGACATCAGGATTACCAACGAGGTGCCGCCCTTTGCCGCCGGCAGCGCCTCGGAGGCCGTGGCGCTTGCCCTGCATCTTGCCGGACAGAACGAGACGCACGCCGTGTCGTACGCGACCGAGGCGGGGCTTTTCCAGGAGGCCGGCTCGCCCGCCGTCGTCGTCGGTCCCGGCGACATCGCCCAGGCGCACGCGGCGGATGAATGGATCGCCAAAGAGCAGCTCGACGACTGCATGGGCTTCCTCGGACGCCTCGCCGCCTGGGCCGAGCGCGGCGCAGCGCCGCGATAGCGCCTCACGCACCCCGGCGTAACCCCTTAGGTTGCCCGCTTTTTGCGTATGTTAAGGAACTTTTGTCTACGGCTGCGCTTTTTAAGCACGAAAACTGCACCCAACAAGAACGGAGGTCAGCCACGGCCCGTTTCGCTGTCGTGCGTTTGCTATTGCCACTGCTTGCGCTTGTCGCCGTGCCAACGGCGGTCTTTGCCGAGGCCGAAGGCGGCGACCCCCAACTGGCATTCAACAATGCGTGCCGCACCTGCCACTCGATGCGGGAGGGCGACCACAGGCTGGGACCCAGCCTGCACGGCGTCGTGGGACGCAAGGCCGGCTCGGTCGAAGGCTACAAGTTCACCTCCGCGATGCAGAGCTCCGGGATCGTCTGGAACGAGGACAACCTCGACAAATTCATCGCCGATCCCGAAAGCGTCGTGCACGGCAATGGCATGAAGCCGTTCGGCGGCATCGATTCGGCCGAGCAGCGGGGCGAGATCATCGCGTATCTCAAGTCGATCAGCGGCAAGTGAAGCCGCGCTTCAGCCGCCGATCTCACCCGGCGCGAAGCGATAGGTCGACGCGCAGAACTCGCAGGTGACGCTGATTGAGCCGTCCGGCTCGCGCATGTCGGCCAGATCCTGGGCGCCGAAGCTCTTCAGAAAGGCCGCAACGCGCTCGCGCGAGCAGCGGCAGTACGCCTCCACCGGCGTGCGCGGGAGCGCGCGCACGCCCTCCTCGTGAAAGAGGCGGTAGAGCAGGCGCTCGGGCTCCAACGTGGGGTCGAGCAGCTCGTGATCCTCCACGGTTGCGGCAAGGCACCGGGTGCGCTCCCAATGGTCGTCGGCCTCGCCCAGCAACCCCTCCTCGTCGGAGCCTGGCGCGCTCGGCTTGCCGCCGGCAACCGCCAGGTTTTGAACCATCAGGCCGCCCGCCCGCCAGCGCCACGCACCGGGCGCACCGTTCTCGCCCGCCTGGTAGTGGCGTGCCACGGCAAGGCGCAAGAACGATGGAAGCTGCTCCGATTGGCGGAAATAGGTGAGCGCCGCCTCGCCCAGGCTGTCGCCGGCGAGCGCCACGATGCCCTGATAGCGCTCCATCTCGTCGCTCTGATCGATGGTGATGGCGAGATGCCCGCTGCCAATGAGCGCGCCCTGGCTGAGTGAGCCGTTGGCGCCGCTCGCGGCAAATCGCGCCTTGTCGTAGCGGACGTAGCCGCGCACGCGGCCGGGCGCATCATAGTTGACCACGAGAAAATCGACGATGCCGTCGGTTTTTGTTTGAACGATCAGCTTGCCGTCGAATTTGAGCGCGGTGCCGAGCATCGCCGTCAACGCAACGGCCTCGCCCAGCGTCTGCGCGACGGGAATGGGAACGTCGTGGTGCGAAAGGATCGTGTCGACGGCGGGACCCAGCCGAATGAGCCGGCCGACGACGCCGGAGCGGACGGTGCGGAACGGAAGCACGATGTCATCGCCGAGCCTTTCTGCCAGCTCCGGCGCCGTTTGCGTATCCCTCATCTAACCGGCTCCCAGGCACCAGGCGAGAATCGCCTTTTGCGCGTGCAGACGGTTCTCCGCCTCGTCGAACACGACCGACTGGGGCCCATCGATGACGTCGGCCGTGACCTCGCGCCCGCGATAGGCGGGCAGGCAGTGCATGAAAAGAGCGCCGCGTGCGGCCTGGCTCATGAGCGCGGCATCGACGCTGAAGGGGGCCAGAATCTTCTTGCGCCGCGCCCCGTCTGTGTCGCCCATCGACACCCAGGTGTCGGTGACGACGCAATCGGCGCCGCGCACCGCCTTTTTGGCGTCGTTGCCGAGCGACACTGCACCCTTCTCCCGCTTGACCCAGTCGCTGACCGGCGGCTCGGGGTGCAGCTCCTCGGGGCAGGCGATCCTCAGCTCGAATCCGAAGCGCACCGCAGCGTGCATCCACGAGACCGCGACGTTGTTGCAGTCGCCCACCCAGGCGACGACGCGGCCCTTGATCGGGCCTTTCTTCTCCTCGAACGTCATGATGTCGGCAATGACCTGGCAGGGATGGCTCTTGTCGGTCAGCCCATTGATCACGGGAATCGTCGCATGGCGCGCCAGCTCGAGCAACGTGGCGTGCGCGTTGGCGCGGATCATGATGGCGTCAACGTAGCGCGAGAGCACCCGCGCCGTGTCGGCGATCGATTCGCCGCGGCCGAGCTGAAGATCGGAATTGTTGAGCGACAGAGCCTGGCCGCCGAGCTGGCGCATGGCGACATCGAAGGAGATGCGTGTGCGCGTCGACGGCTTCTCGAAGATCATCACCAGCACGGCGTCATCGATGCCGTGCGGCTTCATCTTCGCCGGCACGCGCTTGCCGGCGCGCTTCATCGCGTGCGCCATGTCGACGATGCGGCGCAGCGTCTCGCCGTCGAGTCCGTCAAGGTCGAGAAAATGGCGCGGCGGCGAGGTAAGTTGCGTTTTGGGAGCCATGGCGTTCCGGCCGGCTGTACTCAGAATTGAACTCACGATGTTGGGCTTGCGATGCGGTCGAGGGCGCGCGACAGCCGATCGGCGGCGTCGGCGATCTCCTCTTCCGTGACGTTGAGGGGCGGCAGCAGGCGCACGACGTTGCCGCTTGCGCCGACGACGAGAAGATTCTCGGCCACGGCCGCTTTCACGACGTCGGCCATCGGCACGCTGAACTTGACGCCCGTCAGCAGGCCCATGCCGCGCACCTCCGCGATCATGTCGGGATGGCGATCCTGGACGGCGGCGAGCGCCTGCTTGAGCCGCAGCGTCTTCTGCCGCACCGACTCGAGAAAGCCCGGCTCGAGCACGGCGGCGAGCACCGCGTTGCCGACCGCGGTCGCCAGCGGATTGCCGCCGAAGGTGGAGCCGTGCGTCCCCGCCGTCATGCCTTTGCCCGCCTCTTCGGTCGCCAGCAGCGCCCCCAGCGGAAAGCCGCCGCCGATGCCCTTGGCGACCGCCATGAGATCGGGCGCGATGCCGGCCCACTCGTGCGCGAACAGCTTGCCCGTGCGGCCCATGCCGCACTGCACCTCGTCGAGGATCAGCAGCAGGCCATGGCTGTCGCAAAGAGCGCGCAGGCCGCGCAAGAATTCCGCCGGGGCGACGTTGACGCCTCCTTCGCCCTGAACCGGCTCGATCATGATGGCCGCGGTCTCAGGCCCGACCGCCTGCTCAACGGCCGCCAGGTCTGCGAACGGCACGTGGTCGAAACCTTCGACCGCAGGCCCGAAGCCTTCCAGATACTTTTCGTTGCCGGCGGCGGCGATGGTGGCGAGCGTGCGGCCGTGAAAGGCCCCTTCGAACGTGACGATGCGCCAGCGCCCGGGCCGGTTGCAGACGTGGTGATAGCGCCGCGCCGCCTTGATCGCAGCTTCACAGGCTTCCGCGCCCGAATTGCAGAAAAAAACCCGGTCGGCGAAGGTCGCCGCCGTGAGCCGCTCCGCCAGCCGCTCTTGACCGGCAACCCGATAGAGGTTGGACGTGTGCCAGAGCTTGTGGGCCTGCTCGGTCAGCGCGGCGACAAGGCGCGGGTGCGCATGGCCGAGAATGTTGACGGCGACGCCGGAAGCAAAATCGAGGTAGCGCTCGCCCGCAACCGTGATGAGCCAAGCGCCCTCGCCGCGCTCGAAGACCAGATCCTGGCGCGCATACGTCGCCATCACGGCGGGCGAGGGACCAGTTGTATGGGCTGCGGCCTTGGTATTGGGCTCCGAGGCCGCCAAGGAGGCAGACATCGGCGCCCGTCCCTTTGCAGCGATCATTCGCTAGGAAATCAAAAAAGCCGCCTTCCGCGGCGGCCCTGGAACCCTTGTTGATACGCGCGGGTCGGGCCCCTGTCAACGCAAGGACGCGGCGGCCTGGTGCGTCTTCGGCGGTTAAGACGGACCAGCACGCCGCTGCCGACGATTGGTCCACTCCGTTGATTGCACGAGATTGCCTGTTGCGAATATACCACCTGTCCCGGTCAATGGCCGCGTTGCCAGGGCCCTGATCTTGTAGGCTCAATTCTGGCTGTTGTAGGTTTGCCGCCGTCGGAGCATGAGGGCTTGTCGCTGTCGCGAGGCCCTTCTCGAGTAGCCCGGCGCGCACAGGGTGGGTTTCAGTTGCTCGCCCGCGTAATGGTGCGTCCCAAGTCGCGTCCCAAGTCTCAAGCGTCCTCTCAGTAAGCGTTCACCCGGTCAGGCCCGTAGCCGCCGCGTCGGTCGAAGCGTGTTTGCGCTCGCCCTCGCACGTCTCGTCGCCTGCGCCGAACCTTAATTGGTGTGCGCTCCATCGCGCGCGCCCCTGGCGGTTCAGGGAGCGAACTTTATGGCTTGGACGGACGAGCGCGTCGAGCTTCTCAAGAAGCTCTGGGCCGAAGGGTTGAGCGCTAGTCAGATCGCGGGGCGGCTCGGCAGCGTCACCCGTAACGCCGTGATCGGCAAGGTTCACCGGCTTGGGCTTTCGGGCCGGGCAACGACCTCGCGCATGAAAAGCCACCGTCCGCGTCCGCGCATGGCCGGCAAGCGCATGGCCAAGGGTCGCTTCTCCCCCTTGGGCAATCCGGCCTTCAGAGCCCTTTACGCCGAGGCCGATGCCTATCAGCCGCCGGTGGAGGAGCTGGTCATTCCGCCCAATGAGCGCAAATACATTCAAACGCTGACCGAGTGCTGCTGCCGCTGGCCGATCGGGGACCCGCAAGCCGCCGATTTTCATTTCTGCGGCAAGAAGAAGGTGCCGGGGCTGCCCTATTGCGAGTTCCACGCCCGCCGCGCCTTTCAGCCGCCGCAGACGCGGCGCCGCGAGCGCGAGATCGTCGAGCCCGTTGCCCAGGATGCTCCCGCATCGCGCAAAGAGACGGCTTGAGCCGCCGATCTGCGTCCCCCACAACACTGAGGCGTACCGCCCGAGGCTTGCTCCGGGCTCCAGCTTCTGGTGCCGGGAGGGAGCGAGGCGGGGACGCAATTCAAGCCTCGGTGCGATCTCCGAACACGTAGCCGGCCGATCGCACCGTGCGGATCGGATCGCGCTCGTTGCCGCGGATGAGCGCCTTGCGCAAGCGGCCGATGTGCACATCGACGGTGCGTTCGTCGACGAAGGCGTCGCGCCCCCAAACCCCGTCGAGAAGTTGCGCGCGCGACAACACGCGCCCGGAGCTTTCCATCAGGAACTCGAGCAGGCGGAACTCGGTCGGCCCGAGCCGCACCTGGCGCAAACCGCGCGTCACCTTGTGCGCGGCGCGGTCAAGCTCAATGTCGCCGATCTTTAGGACCTCCGCCAAGCGATCGGGGGCGGTGCGCCTTAGAATCGCTTTCACCCGCGCCATGAGCTCGGGCAGCGAAAAGGGCTTGACGACGTAGTCGTCGGCTCCCGTCGACAGGCCGCGGATGCGGTCGGTCTCCTCCCCGCGCGCCGTCAGCATGATAATGGGAACGTTGCGCGAATCGGACTTGGAGCGCAGCCGCCGGCACAATTCGATCCCCGACACGCCCGGCAGCATCCAATCGAGCACGACGAGGTCGGGGCGTTCCTCCTCCAGCAGGATCAGGGCTTCCTCGCCCGTCTCCGCGTGCGCGACGCGAAAGCCCGCGGCCTCGAGATTATAGCGCAGCATCTCCGCCAGAGGCGCCTCGTCCTCCACGATCAGAACCTTAGCGGACATACCAATCGCACTGCCTCCGTCTGTGCTCAGCTGCCCGAGATGAGGGTGGAGCTGGTCTGGTCGTCTTTGGGACGGTCATCGGCGATGTTGAACCCGCGCACGAGGAAGTGCACGGTCTCGGCGATGTTTGTCGTGTGGTCGCCGACCCGCTCGATATTCTTGGCGCCGAACAACAGATGCGTGGAGATGCCGATGTTGCGCGGATCCTCCATCATGTAGGTCAAGAGCTCGCGAAACAGCGAATTGTACATGGCGTCGATCTGCGCATCGTTGCGCCAAACGCTGAGCGCCTTGTCGGCGTCGCGCTCGGCATAGGCGTCGAGCACCTCTTTCAGCTGGTGCAGCGCCAGCTCGACCATGTGGCGGATGCCCGACATCAGCGGCTTTGGGTGCGATTCATCGGCGATGGCGAGCGCTCGCTTGGCGATGTTCTTGGCAAGATCGCCGATGCGCTCCAGATCGGTGGTGATGCGCAAAGCCCCCATGATGTGGCGCAGATCGTCGGCCATGGGCTGGCGGCGGGCGACCATGGAGATCACCTGCTCCTCGATCTCGCGCTCGAGGTTGTCGATCATGCGGTCCGATAAGACCACCTCCTCGGCGACCTTGGGATCGCGCCGCTCCAGGGCTTCGAGCGACTGGCCCAAGAGCTGCTCGGCGAGACCGCCCATCTGCGCGATCTTCTTGTCGAGCAACGCCAGCTCTTCCTCGTAGGATTTTACGGTGTGCTCGTTCATGGGATCTCCTTGCGTACGCGCGCGACCAAACGAGAGGGCGAAGCGTACCATCAGCCGAAACGCCCAGTAATATAATCCTGCGTGCGCTTCTCCTTGGGGCTCGTGAAGATCTTTGTGGTTTCGTCGAACTCCACGAGCTCACCGAGGTACATGAAGGCGGTCATTTGCGACACGCGAGCCGCCTGCTGCATGTTGTGGGTCACGATGGCGATCGTGTAGTCCTGCTTCAGCTCGTCGATGAGCTCCTCGATTCGCGCCGTCGAAATGGGGTCGAGCGCCGAGCACGGCTCATCGAACAAAATGATGTCGGGTCTGATCGCTACCGTGCGTGCGATGCACAGGCGCTGCTGCTGGCCGCCGGAAAGGCTGAGGCCGCTGGCGTGCAGCTTGTCGGCGACCTCCCCCCAAAGTGCGGCCTTGCGCAGGCACTGCTCGACGCGGTCGTCCAGCTCCGATTTCGCGATCCTCTCGTACAACCTAACGCCGAAGGCTATGTTGTCGTAGATCGTCATTGGAAACGGCGTCGGCTTCTGGAAGACCATTCCGATGCGAGAACGAAGCAAGTTGACGTCCTGCTTCGGCGACAGAATGTCGTCGCCGTCGAGCAGCACCTCACCTTCGGCGCGCTGGTTGGGATAAAGATCATACATTCGGTTGAGGACGCGCAGCAGGGTGGACTTGCCGCAGCCAGATGGACCGATAAAGGCCGTTACCTGCCGGTCATAGAGCGGCATATTGATATCCTTGAGCGCGAGATTGTCGCCGTAATAGAAGTTGAGGCCCCGGATCGAGATCTTTTCCTTCAGCTTCGTTGCACCGGCGGCCATGAGATTCATTGCGAGGTCCTCGACGAACTGAGCCAGCGGGCGGCAATGCTGAGGGCAAGCACGGCGCCTGTTATTATGAGAGCACCCACCCAAGCCAGTTTCTGCCAATCGGCGTAAGGGCTCAGTGCAAATTGGAAAATAACGACGGGAAGACTGGAAAACGGAGCGTTGAGGTTCGTGCTCCAGAACTGATTGTTCAAGGCCGTGAACAGAAGTGGTGCGGTCTCTCCGCTGACGCGTGCCACGGCCAAGAGGACCCCGGTGACGATTCCGGCCCGCGCCGCCTTATAGGCAATCCTCTGGACCACCACGGAGCGGGGCATTCCGAGCGCCGCGGCGGCCTCCCGCAACGAGCCAGGGACAAGCAGCAGCATGTCCTCTGTGGTGCGGACGACGATGGGGATGACGAGCAGCGCCAAGGCCACCGCGCCCGCATAGCCGGAGAAGTGGCCCATCGGCGCAACCATGATGGTATAGACGAAAAGGCCCATGACGATTGACGGCGCGCTGAGCAGGATGTCGTTGATGAAGCGCACGACCATCGTCAGCTTATTGTAGCGGCCGTACTCGGCCATATAGGTGCCCGCCAACACGCCGATCGGCGTGCCGATCGCCACACCGATCCCCGTCATGATGAGGCTGCCGACAATGGCGTTGAGCAAACCGCCGGAGCTCCCGGGAGGCGGCGTCATCTCGGTGAAGACTTGAAGCGACAGACCGGTGAAGCCCTTGAACACGAGCGTTCCGAGGATGATCGCCAGGATTCCCACTCCCAACACGGTGGCCGACAGTGAAAGCAACGAGGTTCTTGCGTTGCGGCGTTTGCGGCGGCGATAGCGCGCTGTCTCGAAAACCACTGGCATCGATCATTTCCCCGCTTTGCGCTCAAGCATCATCAGCATCAGCCGGGCGCCCGCCAGAACGATGAATGTGATGAAGAAAAGAATGAGGCCAAGGGCAATCAGCGATGACGTGTAAAGGACGCCGACCGACTCGGTGAACTCGTTGGCGATCGTCGCCGAAATCGTGGTGCCGGGAGCGAGAAGCGACCCGGAGATCCGGTGCGCATTTCCGATTACGAAGGTCACGGCCATCGTTTCGCCGAGTGCGCGCCCGAGGCCAAGCATCGCCCCGCCGATGATCCCCACGCGCGTATAGGGAATGACGACGTTGCGCACCACCTCGCTCGTCGTGCAGCCTATCCCGTAGGCCGATTCCTTGAGGACGACGGGCACCGTATCGAAAACGTCACGGCTGATTGCCGCGATGAACGGAAGCACCATGATTGCGAGGATGAAGGAGGCCGTGAGAATGCCTATGCCGTAGGGTGGTCCGGCGAACAGGGTGGAGAATATCGGAACGTTCGCAAATGTGTCGATCAGCGCCGGCTGCAGGGTCTTCTGCAGGAACGGTGCAAAGAAGAACAGACCCCAGATGCCGTAGATGATGCTGGGAATTCCTGCGAGCAGCTCGATCGCGATCCCGATCGGGCGTCGCAACAGGGGTGGGCAGAGCTCGGTGAGGAACACGGCGATGCCCAGTCCGATCGGCACCGCGAAGAGCATGGCCAGAGCCGACGTGAGGAGTGTTCCGTAAATGGGCGCGAGCGCGCCGAATTTTTCGGTGACCGGATTCCAGGATTGCGTCGTTATGAATCCGAGCCCGTAAGCTTGAAAGGCGGGCGCGGCACCATCGACCAGGGAGACGAACACCGCTCCCAAGATAACGAGCACGCTCACGGCCGCGCCGAGGGTCACGCTGCGGAAGACCGCATCCCCCCTCCGCAATTTGCCGAGTATCTTGGCGCGTTCCGCTTCGGCCTCGGTTGAACTTGTGGGAAGGTGTAGCGTCACGTCGACCATTGTTGGCTCTAACAGGGTCCTTCAGCCCTTTTATCGTTGCGCGTGACTTTATGCGAGTGGGGCAAGCCCGAACGAACGGGGCGTGAACGGACGCCGTCCACGCCCCGCCGTAACTACTTGTCAGCGCCGCTCAGTTGCTGGCAAAGATCGGCTTGCCATCGGCACCCTTGATGTCCTTGGCCCACATGGCCTTGACGCTCGTGACGACGCCTTCCGGCATCGCGATGTAGTCGAGCTCGTCAGCCATCTTGCCGCCGTTGTCGTAGGCCCAAGCGAAGAACTTGAGCGCCGCACGAGAGGCAGCAGGATCTTTCGGGCTCTTGTACATCAGGATCCAGGTCGCCGCGGTCATCGGCCACGTGGTGGCGCCGGGCTGGTTGGCGAGAATGACGCCGTAGCCGGGCTCGCTTTCCCAATCGGCATTGGCGGCAGCGGCGGCGAAAGACTCCGACGTCGGAGCGACCTTCTTGCCGTCCTTGTTCATCATGTCGGTATAGGTCAGCTTGTTCTGCTTGGCATACGCATACTCGACATAACCGATCGAGCCGGCCGTCTGGGCGACGTTGTTGGCGACGCCCTCGTTGCCCTTGGCGCCGATGCCGACCGGCCACTCGACCGCTTTTTCGGTCCCGACCTGCGACTTCCAATCCGGGCTCACCGCCGAGAGGTAATAGGTGAAGTTATAGGTCGTGCCCGAGCCGTCCGAGCGATGCACAACCACGATGGCAGCCGAAGGCAGCTTGGCGTCGGGATTGAGCTTCTGGATGGCCGGGTCATCCCATTTCTTGATCGCGCCGAGGAAGATGTTGGCAACCGTCGGTCCGTCGAGAACAATCTCACCGGGCTTGATGCCTTCGAGGTTCACGACCGGCACGATACCGCCCATGACCATGGGGAACTGCACAAGACCGGTCTCATCGAGGTCCTTACCCGACAGCGGCGCGTCGCTCGCACCGAAGGTGACGGTCTTGGCCTTGATCTGCTTGATGCCGCCGCCCGAGCCGATCGACTGATAATTGAGGCCGATCCCCGTCGCTTTCTTGTAGGCATCGGCCCACTTTGCGTAGATGGGATAGGGAAAAGTCGCCCCTGCTCCAGAGAGGTCCGCAGCGACGACCGGTTGCGACACGAAGACGCCCACGACGGCCGCCGCCGCCAAGGCGATAAACTTGGTGTTCACGCTAATCTCCTGATGCTGGAGGTAAAAACGAGGGCTGTGCTCGTATGCCTCCCAACCCCCGCTCCGGCGCCTCGCGCCGATGAGCCCTTGATAGACCAGCGCAACTACGATCTCGTGACAGGTTAACGCGTTGAAACTGCTCCCGTTATCTAGGAGCTATATACTTGAGTGAATCGAAGCGGAACCCGGCGACTCCCGCTAGTCAGCTCGCCGCGCCGAGCTCGTCGAAGCTTGCGGTAAACGTCGAGCCGACCCCGAGCTTGGAGTCGATTTTCAGCTCGGCGCGGTGGCGGTTGAGGATGTGCTTGACGATGGCAAGGCCGAGACCTGTGCCGCCCTTCTCCCGGCTCGAGACCACGTTGACGCGATAAAAGCGCTCGGTGAGCCGCGGCAGGTGCACCGGCGCGATGCCCGAGCCGTCATCTGTCACGCTCACCCACACTTTTGCGCCCGAGGAGCCGCGCGGGGCATCGCGCCCGACTTTAACCTCCACATGCCCGTCCTCGCGGCCGTATTTGATGGCATTCTGCACCAGGTTCTGCAGCACCTGCACGATCTCCTCGCGGTCGCCGCGAATGCGGGCAGGCGCCGGATCGCGGATCAGCGTGAGGGTGGTTTTTGAGCCCTCCGCCACCGGCTCCAGCCACTGGCAGACGTAGGCTGCCGTCTCGTTCAGCTCGACGATGCCCCGCGGCGGCAAGTGCACGCGCATCTCCACCCGGCTCAGAGACAACAGATCGTCGATCAAACGGGTCATTCTTTCGGCCTGGCTCGCCATCAAGCGCAGAAAGCGCTCGCGGGCGGCGGCATCCTCGCGCGCCGGACCCTGCAGCGTCTCCACGAACGCGCGCAAGGAGGCGAGCGGGGTCCTCAGCTCGTGGCTGGCGTTGGCGATGAAGTCGGCGCGCATCTGCGCAAGCTTGTCCTGCTCGGTGAGATCGCGGAACGTGATGAGCAGCTGCGGCGAGGAGACCGCTGCCGACTTGCCCAGCCGCGACACCGTCGCCGACACGCGCCGTTCCACCGGCACGCGCTCGGTCAGCTCCACATCGATCCGCTCCTCCGAGGCCAGAGCGCGATCGACCGCAGAAATGAGATCGGGGTTGCGCGACACCTGACTCACCGGCTGGCCGTTCCTGATCTTGGGAAAGAGCTCGGTGACGAGGCGGTTGTGGTGCACCACCGTGCCTGCGGCATCGAGAGCCAGCGCCGCCGTCGGTATGGCATCGACAACCGCCCGCCAGCTCTTGCGGTCGAGGTCGGGCCGGCGATCGACCCGCGACGGCATTCCCGTCCCGGAAAGCGCTTCGATGAGAACCGAGGTGTCGAGCGGCCACAGCGCGGCGGCAAGAAACAGCACCGCGGCGCCGACCAGCGCCGGCACAGCGTGGAGCCCCGCGAAAAAAACGAAGGCGGCAAGAATGGCCGTCGCGGTTGCAAGCGGCATCCAGCGCATCGCCAGACGGCGCTTGGCTCCCTGCCAGAGGGTGGTGACCCACGCCTCTAGCTCGGCCTTGCGCGCCATCCAGCGGGCGCCGCTCAATTCCGGTCCGATTGACATTCTGCGCTCGGGTTCGAAACCATCGTCAATCAACGTACACGTGCTAGATAGAAGGGTTCAATGCGCCTTTCAAACTTGTCGGTTGCGGGCGGCCTAGACCGAACAACAACACAGCGGACCCTTAATCATGACCGCAAAGACCGGGAGCCGCTCGAGATCCGGCCCCAAGCGCGACAGGGCCGGCAAGCGTCCCCGCTTCGACCTGGAGAACCCCGAGCTGTCGCCCGAGATCGAAGAAAAGGCGCTTTGCTCGGGCGGCTATCCCTATCCAGAGGAGCTCAAGACAAAGGCCTACAAGAAGGAGCTCATCGCCCTGCAGTTGGAGCTCCTCAAGCTGCAGACCCATATCCAAGAGCGCGGCGAGCGGCTCGTCGTCGTCTTCGAGGGGCGCGACGCTTCGGGCAAGGGCAGCTGCATCAGCCGATTTCTGGCGCGGCTCAATCCGCGTCACGCCCGCGCGATCGCACTCGCCAAGCCGACCGAGGCCGAACGCGGCGAGTGGTACTTCCAGCGCTACGTCTCCCACCTGCCGACCAAGGGCGACATCGTGCTGTTCGATCGCTCGTGGTACAACCGCGCCGGCGTTGAGCGCGTGATGGGCTTTTGCAGCGAGGAGCAGGTCAGTGTTTTCCTGCGAGATGCCCCCGAGTTCGAGGGCCTGCTGGTGCGCGACGGCATCCGCCTTTTCAAGTTCTTCTTGACCATCGGCCGCGAGATGCAGCTCAAGCGCTTCCACGAGCGCCGGCACAATCCCTTCAAGCGCTGGAAGATCACCGAAATCGATCTCGCGGCAATCGAGAAGTGGGAGGACTACACGCAAGCGCAGCGCGATATTTTCCGCTTCACGCATACCGCGATCTCGCCGTGGACGGTCATCCGCGCCAACGACCAGCGGCGCGCCAGGCTGGAGGCGATCCGCACCGTTCTTTCCGAGACAATCTACGAGGGAAAGGACGAGGATGTGGTCGGCAAGCCCGACGCCATGATTGTCGGCGAGGGCCCTGAGTTCTTCTATACAGATTGACGATTTCACCGCACCAGGAGCAGCGGGCATTCCAGCGCGGCCGCAAGCGGACGCAGGCTCGTTTCTTCGGATACGACTTGGCCGCCGTATTGCGCCAAGAGAAATCCGCCCTTGTGGCGGCGCACGGCTTCGGCAATCGGCACCACGTCGGAACGCGCCGCGAGCACCATCTCGATCGCAGGCGTCTTCCCGTCGGCGAAAAGCAAACGCGCCTGGCCTTCCATGGTGGCGAGATCGTTGCGGCGGTCGCCGATGAGCATCACCTTCACGTCTCCGCCGGTAACGCTTGCGAGCCGCTCGGCCGCCCGCAGCATGGGGTCCAACTGCTCGAATTGCTCGATCGCGGCGACGACGGGACCTTGCGTGCGCCGCGCCAAGGGCCCGGCGACCACGACGCCCGTGGTATCGAGCACGTCGGCAAAAATCTGCCCCAGACGCTTCTCGTCGCCAGCGCGGAACGGCTCGGCGATGGCGACGACGTTCCACGGTCCGTTCTCGGCGCAGGCGCTCGCCACGGCGCGCAGCGGATCATCGCGCACCACGCGGGAGCGGCAGGGGATGTCGGCGCGGCGCGCGGCGTCGGCCACCTGGCGCTGCAGGGCGGCGCCGATAAAACGGAACTCGCGCTCCAAATCTTCACGCGGCAGCGCCCGCCATCCCTCCTCGCCGGAGATGGTGCGCGCAAAGGGAAACTCGGTGAGATCGAAGAGCTGCCGGTCCTCAACAAACAGGCTTTCCACCTCCGATTGGAAGGCGCGGGCCAGCAGCATGGCCGCCTCGATCGCGGACGCGCTCGACGGCGTCGAGCATCCGAGCCAAAGCACCACCCGGCCCCGCCCCTCGCCGGCCGCGGCGACGTGTGCAATCATTGCCGATCCCCGTGCGCGCCAGCGCGCCCCTTGCGCTCCTCAAGCGCCCGCTCGACGTCGGCGGCGGACGTTGTCGTGCGGCCTGCGCTCTTCGCCCAATGGTCGGCCTCGCGGCACAAGTCGGCGATGTGGCCGATCTCGGTCGAAAGTCTGCCGTTGCCGCCGCCCTTGCGTCCCGCCTCGTCGATCAGCAAGGCAACACCCTTGGCGTCGACCGGCTTTAGGTCGTTTTCCGCCACGATGCCGGCGATGCGGCGCGCATAGGCGGCGATGATCTCGGAGGACCGATCGACGGCGGTATCGAATACCGCCTCGGCCTTGAAGTGGCGCATGAAGTGCGGATAGCTCTTCGCCAGCTCGCGGTGGGCGTCGGAATCGGCGAGAACGACGAGCTTCACGTGGAGCGCAATCGGCTCCAGATCGGGAATGCCGCCGCTGTGGGCGCCGACGGGATCGGTGGGGGGATCGAAGCGGATCTCTTGCGCCTGGAGCGCACGCGCGAGTGCGTCGATCACAGCGGGAGCGGCCAGCAGACCGCGCGCGTCGATGATGAGGAAGCCGCCGTTGGCGCGGTGCAGCGCGCCGGGCTTGATGCGGACGACCTGCGCAGAGCGTTCTTCGCCGGCAGGGCCAAACTCGATGCGGCCGAAAAGGTTGGCATAGGTCGGGTTCGCCTCCTCGACGACGGGCGCCCCGGTGTCCGCCTCCGTCGTGGCTAGAACGTGGACCCGATAGCGGGCAAAACGCGCGTCCCCGATGGTGCCGACGGGAACCTTCACGCTGTCGTGCCCGCTAAGCGTGAGAAACAGCCCGGCGTTGCGCACCAGATCGCGCCCGGCCGCTTTGAGATAGCGCTCCATGCCGGGGACGTCTGCGAACTTAGTCTTTATCTCGTCGAGCGCGGCCCGCACTTGGCGGCCGGCGATCTGCTCATTGAGGGCGAGAAGACGCTCGCGGCGTGCTTTTTCCGCGCTCGGCCGCTCGGCGAGGATCTGCTCGATCTCCGCCTCGAGCGCGGAGATCTTGGTCTGCACCTCGCGGCGCAGCGACTCTGGAACCGAGTTGAAGACATCGCTCTTCACCACCTTGCCTTCGAGGATCGGGGCGACGGCGATGCCGGCCGGGGTGCGCAACAGCGCGATATTCTGCGCTTCCGCCTCCCGGCGCAGCGCCTCCAGCGCGTCCTCGCGGCTGAAGCGGAACTCTTCCTCGATAGCGCGCCGCTTTAATTCATAGTCATCGGCTGCAAACGCCACCGGCAGCGCATCGGCGAGCCGGTCGATGGCCTGCGCCATCGCCTCTGCGATTTTTTTTGCCGAGCCCGGGGGAAGCTCCAGCGCGCGAAAGCCTCCATCGTCGTCGAAATAGCTGAGGTAGACCCAGTCGGCGGGCCGCTTTTTGGCCGCGGCCACCTCCTTCAGCTTGGCGCGGGCGGCCGCTTCGCTTCCCGTGCCTGCCCGCCCGGCCACCAGGATGTTATAGCCGGGCCCTTTGATCCCGGCGCCGAAGGCCAGCGCCTCGAGCGCGCGGTCCTGCCCGACGGGCCCCGTACCCGGCTCCAAGTCCGCCGTCGTCGTAAAGCCGAGGCTTTCCGGGTCGACTGCGGCGGGCGAAAGCTCGGGTGGCGCTATCGTTTCAACGTTTTCCGCGCTCCCGTTAGCCTCCTCGGCCGGCGGCGGCTCGGGCGGAGATTCGCTCGTCTTTTTCTTGTCTTGCTTGGCGCGTTTGAAGAACATGGGGTCAGGCGCTCGTCATGTGGATGAGTTGGCCGAAACACCAAGGAATCGACTCGAGCCGGCCGTGGCCAACGCGAACAACAAATGCCCTTTGGGCCGTGAAGAGATGTCCCCTCGGATCGTCTCGTGTCACCAGCTTAGGGCGGATCGATGACGACGTCGCAGGATAATCCCGAGGAAACGGGCATCGATGTGGCGGACGTGCTCCGCCGCGACGCGGTCACCCGCGAGGTGTGCCGCGGCGTCGGCCGTTTGATGCGGGCGCTCGGCTTCGCCAGTCTCAACGAGCTGCCACTGCCCAACGGGCGGCGCGCCGACGTGGTCGGCCTGTCGCCCTCGGGCGATGTCTGGATCGTGGAGGTAAAATCGAGCGTGGAGGACTTCCGTGTCGACAACAAGTGGCCGGAATACCGGGACTTTTCCGATTCGCTGTTCTTCGCCGTGGCGCCCGCCTTTCCCGTGGATATCTTGCCTGCCGATACGGGCCTCATCCTGGCCGACCGCTACGGCGGAGAGATCGTGCGCCCCGCCCCGGATCTGCGGCTTGCGCCCGCGCGCCGCAAGTCCATGACCCTGCGCTTTGCACGTGCAGCCGCGTTGACGTTGCAGGGTCTCAGTGATCCCAACTTGGAGAATTCTTGATTACGCCGGCGCAGCGCAGCGGTATAAGTGGCGCCAGGTCAAAGATAATGTGCCGCTCGCGACGCGATGATCCGATGGGCAAGAAGAAGAACAACGACGGCGATAACGGGTTTAGCGAGCAAGCAAAGCCCAATCGGCCCCACGAGCCGGACGCCCCGCCCCGGCGAAAGGGCATCCTGCCCTCGCTCAGCGTCGGCGACATTCTTGCTCTCGTTGCGCTGATCGTCCTTTCGGCCGCCCTTCTGCTCGAAGGCTACCACAAGGACTTCAAAGACTATTCCAAGGAGATCATCGCGCTCTTTGCCATCGTCGTCGGCTTCCTGCTGGGCCGCAAGACGTGAGACGGCAGCGCTTTGTTACTTGGGCGCGCGCTTGGCGAGAATGCGCTGCAAGGTCCGCCGGTGCATGTTGAGACGGCGCGCGGTTTCGGACACGTTGCGGTTGCACAATTCGTAGACGCGCTGGATGTGCTCCCAGCGCACCCGGTCCGCCGACATGGGGTTCTCCGGCGGCGGTGCCTTGTCGTTTGCGGGCGCCAGCAGGGCGTCCGTCACGTCATCGGCGTCGGCGGGCTTGGCCAGGTAGTCGACAGCGCCCAGCTTCACCGCCGTGACGGCGGTCGCGATGTTGCCGTACCCCGTGAGCACGATGGCGCGGGCATCGGGGCGCAGGCGCGAGAGCTCGGCGATGACGTCGAGACCATTGCCATCCTCTAGCCGCATGTCGACCACGGCGAAGGCCGGGGCGCGCGCGCGGATCAGCTCGATGCCCTCGGCCACCGAGTGGCCGCCTCTGACCTCGAAGCCGCGCAATTCCATCGCCCTGACAATTCGCTGCAAAAAGGCGCGGTCATCATCGATGACTACGAGCGAGCGGTCTTCGGGCAGCTCATCCTGTCGAAAGGAAAGGTCTTCGGTCTCACTCATTGTTCCTCCGGGCACTCCGGGGTCTGCCGCCACCTCGTTTGCCTCCACAAGGCCTCCTCGTAGGAATACGTCCACGCGCGATAATCGACACCATTGGGCGCAAGTCGCGGGTCCGCAACACCCAGGCTGGCATCTTGTAGCAGCTCTGTCAGCCTGAAGATGCCGCTTTTGTCAACGCGGAATTAGGGCCAATGGCAGGGCGGAGCCCAGCGCCGCGAACGGATTGCTTTGTAGCTGCAATGGTTACCGGTTCAAAATGAAGGCCGCAGGCCAGCTTATGCGGACGATGGCGCCAGACTGAGGACTGCTCCGATTGGCGAGTCCGACGGTTGCGCCGGAGCGTTCGAGCAAGGTTTTTGCGATGAAGAAGCCGAGTCCGAGCCCCGTGGACCCCTCGTCCTCATCGCCGCTTGCCCCGGCACCTTCGTCCGGACGCGTCGTCACATATGGCTCGCCGACGTTGTCCATGACCTCGGGAGGAAAGCCCGGACCGTCGTCGCCGATGGTCACGACGAGCCCATCCGCACTCCACTCAGCGCCGATCTCGACCTGCGTTGCAGCGAAATCGCTGGCGTTCTCGATGATGTTGCCGAGGCCATAGATGACACCGGGCTTGCGCTCGACCACCGCTTGACCTGCGCTCGATCCCTCGTCGGTCGGACCCGCCGTGATCGTAATGGCTGCCCTCGCGGACCGGTAAGGTGCGGCCGCCTCCTCAAGCATCGCGCGTACGCTGACGCGCGCATGCAGAGGATCCTGCTCGCTCGGATGCCGGGTCAGCTTCTGCAGAATTTCGCGGCAGCGCTGCGCCTGGCTCTTTAGCAGGCCGATGTCCTCGTGCAGCGGATGGTCGGGCCCGATCTCGTGCTCGAGTTCCTTGGTCACGACGGCAATCGTGGACAAGGGCGTGCCGAGCTCGTGCGCGGCAGCGGCCGCCAGCCCATCGAGCGCGTGTAGTTTTTGCTCGCGCGCAAGCACCAGGTCCGTCGCCGTGAGCGCCGCTGACATCTGGCGCGATTCCTTGGTGAGTCGCCACGCGTAAAGGGCGAGAAACGTCGTGCAGGCGCAGGCCGCGGCAAAGATGCCCAGCTTGTAGATCAGCGGCAGCTCGAAGGGGATACCGCTGTACCAGGGCAGCGGCTCGTGCACGACGACGAGCAGGCCGGTTGAGGCAAGTGCCAGCAACCCAAGCGCGATGGTGTTGCGCAGCGGCAGCGTCGCCGCCGAGACCGTGACGGGCGCGACGATCAGCATTGTGAAGGGGTTATCGATGCCGCCGGTCAGATAGAGCAGGGCGGCGAGCTGCACGATGTCGTAGGCGAGCAGCCCCGTAGCAAACCGCACGCTCAAGCGGTGCCGCGACGGATACCAGATCGCCAGATAAACATTGAGCCACGCCGAGAGCGCGATCACAGTGAGGCAGGCGCCGATGGGAAGCGAGAAACCGAGCCCGAACGACACCATTAGGATCGCCACGAGCTGGCCGAGGACGGCAATCCAGCGCAGGCGCACGATGGTGTGCAGCCGAAGCCGGCTGTCGACCGGATCGGCGAGAATGCGAACGTTTCTTGCGTTTCGATAAGGCTTCTGCACCAGATGCCATCCTTAACCGATAGGGTACCGCCGCAGATTAGCACGGCGTAAAGCGGCAGCGCGCCTTGCAAGCGGCAGACGGGCTTTGCGGCTCCTCTGCCGGCCGGCCGGCGCGACAATAGGGCACCGGTCAATGGTGTTGCGGCCAACGGGCCTTGAACCTTAATAGCGCCCAAGAGAAGGGAAGCGAGCCCGATGAATGCAAGAGCAATCGTAATCGTGACGGCAGGCCTCCTCATCGGCGGCGCAGCGGCAATCGCCGTGTTCCCCGAAGTGCGGCAAAGGCTGCTGCCCGCCGCTGGCCCGATGACCAGCGGCAAGGCGCTCGTCGGCGGGCCCTTCAGCCTCATCGACGACAGCGGCAAGCGCGTCACCGACAAGGACTTTCGCGGCCGCCATATGCTCGTCTTTTTCGGGTTCACGTCCTGCCCCGACATCTGTCCGGCAGGTCTGCAGCTCATCTCGGCGGCGCTGGAAAACCTGGGCGCCAAGGCCGACCGCGTCACGCCGATTTTCATCAGCGTCGATCCGGAGCGCGATAGGCCGCAGACGCTTCACGCGTACGTCAAGAACTTCAGCCCCCGCCTAATCGGCCTGACCGGCACGCCCGAGGACATCGCCAAGGTCACCAAGGCCTACAAGGTCTATTACAAAAAAGTGCCGAACAAGGATGCGCCCGGCGACTATGGGATGGACCACAGCTCGATCATCTACCTGATGGATGGCAACGGCGAGTACGTCACGCACTTCACGCCGGCCACGCCCGTGGACGAGATGACCGCGACGCTCGCCAAGACGTTGTAACCCTCGCCGACGCGCCAGCACGAGCCGATCGCCCCACTTATGAAGCCAGGCGAGCGCGCGCATTTAGCCTGCGAAAATCACGGGGATCTTTTTCATCGGTTGGCAGCCTCCCGCGTGCCGGCAAGCGGTTTGCAGGCTGGCCAAAGGAGGCAGTAAAGCCCACGATCCAGAGCGGCGCAGCAGCCACACTGTTGCCCCTCAGACGTGTGAGGTCCGTTTTGTTGCTGGCGAGTCGGCTGAATTTCCTCTAGGGAGAGAAGAATGCTCAAGTCGGAAGAGTGTTGTAATTTGGCTTCAGCGGCTTCGACGGCATCAGCTTCTCTGAGCCCAAGTCACGTCGTTTGTCTTCCATCAGAGGGACGTCCATGCGGCAGACCGCGCGGTTCGAGGTGAAGGTGTTGAAGCGTCCGCAAACCGAGGAGCTTGGCTGCCCCGTCGAGGTGCGCCGTCATCCCGGAGCCCGCCGTTTGACGCTTCGCGTTAGCCGCACGCGCCGCGCCGTCATCGTCACCATGCCCGTCCAATGCGATCTCGGCGAGGCCGGCTCGTTCTTGAGCCGTAACATCGCGTGGGTGCGCGAGCGGCTCGACAGCCTCCCGCACCCCGTGCCGTTCTGCGACGGCGCGCTGATGCCGTTGCGCGGCGAGTTCCACAGGCTCGTCTTCACAGGACAGCGCGAGCCTGGCCGTGTCGTGCAGCGCGACCCGGTCTGTCTCGGTTTGCCCGAGCTTCGCGTCAGCGGCCGCATCGAGCATGCGGGCCGACGCATGCGCGATTGGCTGTTTGCGGAGGCGCGCCGCGATCTCGATGCTCGCGTCGTGGTTCACGCGCGCCACTTGGGCGTCGCACCAAAGCGCATCGTGGTGCGCGACCAGGCCACGCGTTGGGGATCGTGCTCAACGACGGGTGTGCTGTCGTTCTCCTGGCGGCTTATTCTCGCGCCCGCCCGCATCCTTGATTACGTCGCGGCGCACGAGGTCGCGCACCTCGCGGAAATGAACCACGGCGCGAGCTTCTGGGCGCTCGTCGCCCGCACGATGCCGAGCATGAAAGAGGCCAAGGGCTGGCTGCAGCTCTACGGGCTCGACCTGCATCGCTACGGCCCCGCCGAGCGCGGCTGAGCGACGGCGATCTCTCAAGGCCCCGCGCCGCCCAGAGACATCATCCCCGCCGGGGCGTTCAGGGCGCCTGTGTCACTCCCCGCCCTCGTTCCGCTGCGCACGGCGCGGGCAATAAAGTCCTCGCCGATCGGAGCCAGCGGATGGGCGGCCGCCGGCGTCCCCACGATTGCGGTTCCGGCAAGCGGCAAGGGCTTTTTGCCCAGATGGGCGGCCAGCATCACCCCGCGCCAGATATCGGCAGGAATGCTGCCGCCAACGACCCGGTTCATCGCGCTTGCATCGTCGTTTCCTGCCCAGACCCCCGTCGTCAGCTGCGCCGTATAGCCGATGAACCAGGCGTCACGAAAACTTTGCGAGGTTCCCGTCTTGCCGGCCGCGGCGTGGCGCGGCAGGGCGGCCCGGCGGCCGGTACCGGAGATGAGCGCCTCGTTGAGCATCTCGTTCATGGCGCCGACGTTGGCGAGCGCGACAACCGGGCGGCGGCGCGTTGCTTCATGCGCATAAAGGACCTTGCCCGAGCGCGTGCGGATACGGCGAATAACATAGGGCTCGACCGCACGACCGCCGTTGGAAAGCACGTTGTAGGCCCCGGTGAGCTCGAGCAGCGAGACCTCGGAGGTGCCGAGCGCCAGCGAGGCATCCTTGCCGAGCGGCGACTTGATGCCGAGCCGCCGCGCGACCTCTGCCACGCGCGCGGGGCCCGTCTTAAGGGCAAGGCGCACCGCGACGGTGTTCACCGAATGCGACAGCGCCGTGCGCAGCGACATTGCCCCTTGGTATTGGCCGTTGTCGTTGCGCGGGGCCCAGCCGCCGACACTCAGCGGCAGATCCTCGACGATCGAGTCGGGCGTGTAGCCGGCTTCCAGCGCGGCAAGGTAGACGAACGGCTTGAACGCCGAGCCCGGCTGGCGTTGCGCCTTGACGGCGCGGTTGAACTGGCTTTCCGCGTACGAGCGCCCGCCGACCATAGCGCGAATGGCGCCACTGGGATCGAGCACCACCACGGCGGCCTGGCCCGCCTGCAAAGTATCGCCGCGCGCATCGAGGTATTGCTCGACGATCCCGGTGGCGCGCTCTTGCAAGGCGGCATCGAGCGTCGTTTCGACGGTGACCTCGCGGCCTTCGGCCTGTGCGAGGTCCGGAAGCTGCTCAAGCACATAGTCGACCGCATATTCGGCCCCGCTGGCGTGCGGCTTGCGCGCCGAGCGGACGACGCCGCGCATCGCCAGGGCCGCTGCGCGCTCCTCGTCCCCGGTGATCAGCCCGGCGCGCAGCATTTGCGTCAGCACGAGGTGCCCGCGTGCGCTCGCCGCCGCCGGACTTGATAAGGGCGAATAGCGCGAGGGCGCCTTGAGAAGCCCGGCAATGAGCGCCGCCTCCGCTAGGGTCAACTTGCGCGCCGACTTGCCGAAATATGTCCGGGCGGCGGCGTCGATGCCGTAGGCGCCGCTGCCGAGATAGACGCGGTTGAGATAGAGCTCGAGGATATCCGACTTGGACAGGCGCGCCTCGAGCCAAACAGCGAGCGATAGCTCCTCGAGTTTGCGCGCGATCGTGCGCTCGGACGTGAGATAGAGGTTCTTGGCGAGCTGTTGCGTCAGCGTAGATCCGCCCTGCACGAAGCGTCCGCTGCGCACATTTGTGACCATGGCGCGCAACAGACTCCAAGGGTCCACGCCCCGGTGCTGGTAAAAGCGCCGATCCTCGGTGGCGATCACCGCGTCGGCGACATGGCGGGGCAACAGGTCGAGTGGAACGTAGCCGTCGGCGGCACCCCGCTCCGCCAGCAATGCGCCGTCGCGCGCCAGGATGCGGATATGGGGCGGGTTCTCCTTCGGGCGCAGCGACAAGGGGTCCGGATAGACCGCCGAGCAGTAGAGAAGCATCCCAGCGATGCCGGCGCTCCCGATGAGGCCGACATAGATCGGGCCTAGTAGCGCAAGCTTCCTGCGTGAGCGGCGCCTGCGGGGCGGCGGCGGGGGTGGCGGTGCCTTGCCAAAGAAGAGGCCCATGACGGGCAGCGAGCTCCCAAACGGAAAACCGGCGGCGAGAAGCGCGCCGGAAGGCCCGGACGCCCGGCAACCCTAAGGGCGGGCGGCTAAGACCCGGTTAACCATAGGAAGGCCGGTGCGCGGGGCGCTGGCGCAGACGCAGCAGCGGAAAGGCAAGGAGGCCCAGAAGGATGCGCGCAAAGATCGTGAAACCCATGAACAGGAGCTGGCGCTCCTCGAGCAAGAGCTCGAGCCAGATGTTGTACTTGGCGGCAAGGCCCGTTCCGGTGATGAGCCCTTTGAAGCTGCGCGCCCAGGCCAGAAGGATCGACAAGGTCTCGGGCGAGTAGACGGCGAGGAGCGCCATCATGAGCGCCCCGAGGATGAGCGAGAGCAGTATGTTCCCGGTGGACAAAAGGATACGGAGCATGGGTTCGATCCCCCCTCATGCTGGGCGGCGGAAGTACCGCCCGCGCCAGCCTAGCACCGGCAAGGCGCGCATCGGAAGGCTGTCGATGAGAAGAGGCTTGGCCGGTTTGAGGCAGAACGCGCCCGCGCCTGCCGCGTTCCTCAAATGTCGAGGTCGGTGACGAGGAGGGCGTTCTCCTGGATGAACTCGCGGCGCGGCTCGACGATGTCGCCCATCAGCTTGGAGAAGATCTCGTCGGCCTCGGCAAGATCGCCGATCTTGACCTGCAAGAGCGTGCGCGCCTCGCGGTCGAGCGTCGTCTCCCACAGCTGCTCGGGATTCATCTCGCCCAAGCCTTTGTAGCGCTGCAGCGAGACGCCCTTGCGCCCGGCCTCGTAGATGGCATCGAGAAGCGTGCGCGGTCCGTAGACGTCGATCGTCTCGGTCTTGCGCCTGAGCTTGGCCGGCGCCCCGTAGACCTCCGCCAGGTGCTCGTGCCGCTCGTTCAAGCGCCGGGCATCGAGCGAGCCCAGAAGCGCCAAGTCGAGCGCGTGCGCCTCGGTCACGCCCCGGACTTCCCGTTTGAAAAAGAAACCATCGTTGCCGAAGCGGCCCTGCCAGCCCTTCTCCGTCTCCTCGGCGATGGCGTCGAGCCGCTCGGCGATCACATCGGCAATGCTGGTGGCCTGCTCCGCCGAGCGCAACAGCTTTGCATCGAACGCGCCCGCGATCGCCGCCTGCTCGACGACGTCGCGCGCATAGCGCGAATGCAGCCCGTCGATCACCGCCACGATGCCCCGGGCCTTGTCGACGATGTCGCGCAGATCCTTGCCGGCCCGCTCCTCGCCCGCGCCGCTGACGAGCACCGTCTCCTCGAGGCCCTGCTCGATCAGATAGTCCTCGAGCGCGCGCTGGTCCTTCAAGTAGGTCTCCGACTTGCCGCGCGAGACCTTGTAGAGCGGCGGCTGGGCGATGAAGACGTGCCCTTTCTCAACGAGCTCGGGCATCTGCCGGTAGAAGAAGGTCAAGAGCAGCGTGCGGATGTGGGCGCCGTCGACGTCGGCGTCCGTCATGATAATGATCTTGTGGTAGCGCAGCTTCGACAGATCGAAGTCGTCGCGGATGCCGGTGCCGAGCGCGCCGATGATGTTGGTCACCTGTTCCGACGACAGCATCTTGTCGACGCGCGCGCGCTCCACGTTGAGGATCTTGCCGCGGATCGGCAGCACCGCCTGATACTCGCGCTTGCGGCCCTGCTTGGCCGAGCCGCCCGCCGAATCGCCCTCGACGATGAACAGCTCGGTATTGGCCGGGTGGCGGTCCTGGCACTCGGCGAGACCGCCGGGAAGCCGCAGGTTGTCGAGTGCGCCCTTGCGCCGCGTCAGGTCGCGCGCCTTGCGCGCGGCCTCGCGCGCGAGTGCCGCCTCCACGATTTTGCCGACGATGGTCTTTGCTTCCTTGGGGTGCTCCTCGAACCAGGCGCTGAGCTGCTCGCCGACGATGCCCTCGACCACCGGCTTCACTTCCGAGGAGACGAGCTTGTCCTTCGTCTGGGCGGAGAATTTCGGGTCCGGCACCTTGACCGAGAGCACGCAGGTGAGCCCCTCGCGCGCATCCTCGCCGGACAGATCCACCTTCTCCTTTTTGGCGAGCCCGCTGTCGCCCGCATATTTGTTGACGACGCGGGTCAGCGCCGCGCGGAACCCGGCAAGATGGGTGCCCCCGTCGCGCTGCGGGATGTTGTTGGTGAACAGCAGCACGTTCTCGTGGTAGCTGTCGTTCCACCACAGCGCCACCTCGACGATGACACGCTCGCGCTCGCCGCGGATCATGATCGGCTCGGTAATCAGCGACTGCTTGGAGCGGTCGAGATAGCGCACGAAGGCGGACGTGCCGCCATTATAGACCATCTCCTCGTGCCTGACGTCGGCATGGCGCGCATCCGTCAGCACGATCTTGGCGCCCGAGTTCAGGAAGGCGAGCTCGCGCAGGCGATGCTCCAACATCACAAAGTCGAACTCGGTTTGCGAGAACGTCTTGGGGCTCGGCAGGAACGAGACCTCCGTGCCGCGCTCGCCCTTGGCGTTGCCGACGGCGCGCAGCGGCGCGACAGGCACGCCGTCGCGGAACTCGATCAGGTGCTCCTTACCCTCGCGCCAGATGCGGCACTTGAGCCAGGCCGACAAGGCATTGACCACGGACACGCCGACGCCGTGCAGACCGCCGGAGACCTTGTAGGCGTTCTGGTCGAACTTGCCGCCGGCGTGCAGCTCGGTGAACACGATCTCGGCCGCCGAGCGCTTGGGGTCGTGGTCGTCGTCGGTCTTGATGCCGGTGGGGATGCCGCGACCGTCGTCGCGCACCAGGCATGAGCCATCCGGGCTCAAGGTGACCAGGCACTCCCTGGCATGTCCCGCCAGGATCTCGTCGACGGCGTTGTCGACCACCTCGTAGATCATGTGATGCAGACCGGACCCGTCGTCGGTGTCGCCGATGTACATGCCGGGCCGTTTGCGCACGGCATCGAGCCCTTTCAGCATCTTGATCGACTCGGCGCCGTAGTCGTCGGCGCCCGTGTTTTTCTTCGCGGGCAAAGCGCTCATTTCCGGGTTGTCCTTGGGGTCGGCCGGCCTCGTGTTCCTTATACCACGGAACGGCCCTAAGCGCGTGAAAAAAGCGTCATTTTGGGGCGCCGGACCGAACTTATTATGCCTTGTATTTCAATAAGTTGCGTCGACCCTGCGGCGCCTCAGCCGGATGCGGCAAAGAACCCCGTCACGGCGCCGTCCTCCACTTGCCAAAAACGCGCTTTTTGGCCGAGCGAGGCGAACGCGTGCGGCTCCGTTCCGCTCATCCAAGCCTGGGCCCCAAGACGCAGGATTTCGTCAAACAGCGCCGAGCGACGCGCCGCGTCGAGGTGCGCCGTCACCTCGTCGAGAAGCAGGATCGGGGCGAGGCCAGCGCGGCGCCGCGCGACCAGCTCGGCGTGCGCCAGCACCAGACCCAACAGCAGCGCCTTCTGCTCGCCCGAGGAGCACAGCCGCGCCGGCATCTCTTTGGGAGCGTGGAAAACCAGCAGGTCCGAGCGATGCGGTCCATCGAGGGTGCGCCCTGCCGCGCGGTCGCGCTCGCGGCTCTCCTGCAGCACACGCGCATAGGATTCCTCGACGTCGACGGCGGCCATCCGCTCCAGGTCGGAATCAAGTGCGCCTTCGATGGCGAGCGCGGCCGGCGGAAAAGGCGAGGCGGCGTCGCGCTGGCGCCGCTCGACCATGATCGAGGCCAATCCGGCGACCGCTTCGGCGCGCGCAGCGGCAATCGCCGTGCCCGTCTCCGCCATGACCTGCTCGAGGCCCTCAAAGCGCGAGGCCTCGCGCGCGCCGTCGGCGAGCAGGCGGTTGCGCTGCTGCATGGCGCGCTCGAAGCGGCCCAAGCGGGTGCGATGGCTCGCATCGAAGCATAGGATCAGCCGGTCGAGAAAGCGGCGGCGCTCGGACGCCGGCCCCGCGAAGAGGCTGTCCATGGCCGGGGTGACCCAAACGAGCTCCATGTACTCGGCGAGTGCCCCTGAGCTGCCGGCGGACGCCCCATTGATGCGCACAATCCGCCTCGCCCGCTCCTCGTTTTCGTCCCCCACGGCGAGTCCGGTACCGATGTCCACGGGCCCCACGTGCGTATGCGCGTGCGCGGAAACGGCCCAGCCGCCGTCGCCCAGGCTGCGTGCAAGCTCCAGAAAGGCCGCGCGGCGCAGCCCCTGTCCCGGCGCCAGCAAGGATACGGCCTCCAGCAGGTTGGTCTTGCCGACGCCGTTGGCGCCGACCAGCACCTGCGGCTCCGGCCCCGCCTCGAGCACGAGATGGGCATAGGTGCGGAAGTTCGAAAGCGTAAGCCGTTCAACCCACAGCGTCGCCGCGGAGCCGCCGGGCGTAGGCAGGGGCGTGCGCCGGACCGTCGCCTCCACCGGCTACACCCGCATCGGCATCAGCACGTAGAGCGCCGACTCGTCGCTTGGATCGTTGACCATGGTGGGCGAGCCGGGATCGGCCAGCTTGAAGCAGGCCTGCTCGCCCTCGAGCTGCCCGGCGATGTCCAAGAGATAGCGGGCATTAAAGCCGATCTCCAAGGGGCTCGCGGCATAGTCCACGCCGATCTCCTCGGTGGCGCTGCCGCCCTCCGGGTTGTTGACGGAAAGCACGAGCTTGTCCGGCTTGATGTTGAGCTTGACCGCGCGGCCGCGCTCGCTGGCAATGGTGGATACGCGGTCGACGGCCGCCTGAAACTCGGCGTTGGAGACCTTCATTTCCTTGTCGTTGCCCTGCGGGATGACGCGGCCGTAGTCGGGGAAGGTGCCGTCGATGAGCTTGGAGGTGAGCGTTACAGAGCCGATCTCGAAGCGCACCTTGGCCGGGCTCACGCCGATCTTGACGGTGGCGGAGCTGTCCTCGATGAGCCGGTGCAGCTCGTGCACGGTCTTGCGCGGAATGATCACGCCCGGCATGCCTTGCGCTCCCTTGGGCAGCGGCAGCTCGACCTGCGCCAGCCGGTGACCGTCGGTTGCCACGGCGCGCAGCGTCGCCTTCTTGTCGGTTTGTGCGGCGTGCAGATAGATGCCGTTCAGGTAGTAGCGCGTCTCTTCCGTGGAAATGGCGAAACGCGTCTTGTCGATCAGGCGCTTCAAGTCCTGGGCGCCCAGCTCGAATTCCTGGCCCATCTCGCCGACGCCGATGTCGGGAAAATCTTCGGCCGGCAACGTCTGCAGCGCAAAGCGGGCGTGGCCTGCGGCAAGGGTCAGCCGCTCCTTTTCCGCGTCTTTGCGCATGTCGACTTGGGCGCCGTCGGGAAGCTTGCGCACGATGTCGTGCAGCATATGCGCCGGCACCGTGACCGCGCCCGGCGCACCGACGTCGGCCGACACCGCCTCGATGACCTCGCGCTCTAAGTCGGTTGCCTTGAATTCGAGCATGGAGTCGCGCGTGCGCAGCAGCACGTTTGACAGAATCGGGATCGTCGTGCGCCGCTCGACGACGCTGGTGACGTGACCGAGCGCCCGCAAGAGTTCACCACGTTCAATCACTAGCCGCATGGAAGGATCCTCGGCGCATTTAGAGGGCCAAGCCCGCCTCAGTCGATGGATTGAGGCCACCTTCCTTGAGACGGCGGTGCGCGGAGGCTGGGACCGGAGTGGTTGGACTTAAGGGATTCGCGCCCGGCCAACTTGACCCGATGCGGCGGTCTTTTTCAAGGGGCGGTCCCGGGCTTGGCCGATTTCTGATGGGACCGCAAGAGTTAGGAGCGGCGCTGTTAAACGCCGCTCCTCCCCGCTCAGGCCCGCCATGCTCGCCCAGCACGGCGGACCGTTCGATGCCGTGTAGCCTCAGTGGCTCAACAGCTTTTTCAGTTCCTCGAGCTCCTCCTTCAGGCGCGGATTGTCGGCAAGCTCGCCTTCGATCTTTCGGATCGCGTGCAGCACAGTCGTGTGGTCGCGGTTGCCGAACCGGCGACCGATCTCGGGAAGCGAGCGGGCCGTCAGCTGCTTGGCGAGATACATGCCCACCTGTCGCGGCCACACCACGGAGCGATGGCGCCGCTGCGAGAGCAAATCGCCCTTGGAGACGCCGAAGTGGCGCGAGATGATGCGCAGGATGTCCTCGATCTTGATGCGGCGCGGCTCCAACCCGTGCACAAGATCGCGGATGACCGTCTCGGCGACATCTGGCGTGATCGCCGTGCGCATGTATTGCCAGGTGGCGTAAAGGCGCGTGATGGCCCCCTCGAGCTCGCGCCCGCTTTCCGTCAGGCGGTCGGCAAGCAGCTCGAGGATCTCGCGGCCCAGCGTGAACGAGGGATCCATCCCGCGTTTTTCCGACAGGCGCTTTTCCAGAACTTTCAAGCGAAGCTCATGGTCGAGCGCCCCGATCTCGGTGACGAGGCCGCGCTGCAAGCGCGAGCGCATGCGCTCATTGAGACGCTCCACGTGATTGGGCGCACGCGCCGAGGCGACAACCACCTGGCGGCCGCCATCGAGCAGCGAATTGATGACGTGGTCGAACTCCTGCTCCGTGCGCTCGCCGTGCATGAACTCAAGATCGTCGATGAGCAGAATGTTGATCGCCCGGAATTTCTCCTTGAAGGCGAGTGGATCCTGGCTGCGCAGCGCCTCCACGAATTGATAGCGGAAGCGCTCCGCGGTCAGATAGAGCACCTGGGCATGTGGCGTGCGCCGTTTCACCTCCCAGGCGATTGCATGCAGCAGGTGCGTCTTGCCGAGTCCCACCGCGGAATGAATGTAGAGCGGATTGAACCCGGTCGAGTCGCCCGACGCCATGTCGGCGACCTGCGTTGCGCCGGCATGAGCCATGCGGTTGGAGGCGCCCACCACGAAGCTCTCAAACGTGTAGCGCGGGTCGAGTGGGGAGCCCTCAAAACCACCCACGCTGGTCCTGCCGACACCCGGCGAGGTTGCAATGATGCCCGCTCCCCGACTGGTGGTGTCGGCGGCGTGCGCGTGTCCGCGGGCGCCATTCACCGAATCGCCCAGGGGACCGGTACCGGCCTGGCCATCGTTGCGCTGCGCCGCGCGCCCACCCGGCTGGCGCAGCACCACGTCCACCTTCTCCGCGCCCTTGAATTCCGCCCGACAGCAGGCGAGCAGATCCTCCGCGTAGTGCGATTGGATCCAGGTCCTGAGGAATTTCACCGGGACCGAGACCTTGACGGTCTTGGCCTCGTAGCTTTCGAACTCGAGCGTATGGAACCAGCTCAGGAAGATGTCGTCGCCGAGCCGGGCGCGCAGCATGGCCCGTGTCTTCTGGCCCTGCGTTTCGCCCTTACTTTCCTCCGCCCCGCCTTGCACCACGCTAGACTGCGCACTAGCCGCAACGGCACGCCCGGCCTTTTGAATCGTCTGCATTGCTAAACCCCCGCTACTTTGTCGACTTGCACCTCAAAGTCACCTGAGCAGATCCCAGTTGTCGCCCTCCGCCGCCGCGGCTGCGCAACCGATCTCTTGCTCAGTCTTCCGAAACGGGTGCTCTAACCTTGCACCCAAGCCAAGCCGGCGGCCTTCCACCCGGCGACCTGCCCTCGATGACGTTTGGCATCGAGAGGCCCCTCGAAGCCATCCGCCACATTTCTGCATCGCCGATACCCGGCATTCGCCATGGCTTCCGCGGCCAGGCGACTTCGGCCACCCGATCGGCAGATGAAGAACAGTTCGGCGTCCTTGTCGGCGCCTGCCGCCTCGAGCACTTTGCTGAGACGCTCCGGGAACGCCGCATCAATCCGGCTTTCCGGGGAAGTTTGCCACTCGACCGTCAGAACACGCTTGTCGATCTCCGCAAGATCGGGAAGCCCAACGAACGCCCATTCCGCTCTGGTACGCACATCAACCAGCACAGAGCCGGTATCTTTCTCCAGACGAGCCCAGACCTCCTCCACAGGCACGTCTTCAATGTGGACGACTTCCATAGACTGCACCTTCGCCCTCCACCACCACAGGCCGTTTGAAGAAGCGTCTCAGACGGCCTGCTCTACTGAATACATCAATGTGAGCGAAATAACGCCCCACCCTTCCGGGCCAGGGCCCAGAAAGCTACGCAAGACCAACTTGATAAATGACGATGAAACCAGAGACGAGATACTTTACAAGACCTGGCGTCGACGCTCGCCGGAACTAGCACGCTAATCGCTGGCTCAATTCGAGCAACGCGACGGGCGGGACGGTATCCCTTAAATCTGGCTTAAGCAAGTCTACGGAAGTCGGAACATCTCGTCCTCATCGTGGGGATGAACCTAGTCTCAGTCGGTGGAAAACCGGTGAATTGACTGAAACATCTGTGGGTACGCGACTGAGGAAGTTGACTCTTTCTAAGAGCATCAAAGGCAATCCACAGAGTCGAAAAATCGTCCCCCGCTATGTCAGCAATTCGTCATTTTTCTGCTTGGCGGACGGCTTGCGGCAAGCCGGGGCGAACGCTTGTCCGGGCCCTGTCGCGACGGGCGAGCGCGCCGTGGAATCCGCGACTTAGCCGCCGTTGTGACCAACCAGTGTGCACACATGGCGTAGGCTGGGCTGTTGCGAACATACCGCGGACAGTCGTTCAGTGACATGAAAGTGAAATGAGCTTTAGTTGGCCATCGCCTTCACGCGAGCGGTCAGGCGCGACACCTTGCGGCTTGCCGACCTCTTGTGCATGACGCCTTTCTGCGCGGTGCGCGCAAGAATGGGCGCTGCTGCTTTCAAAGCCGCGATGGCCGTTTCCTTGTTGCCCGCGGCTACGGCCTCTTCGACTTGGCGCGTCACGCTGCTCGCGCGGGTGGTGCGCGACTTGTTGATCTCGGTGCGTCGTGTCGCCTGGCGTGCGGCTTTTTTGGCCGACTTGGTGTTTGCCATCTCGTAAACCTTCCTTCGATACTAGAGCCACCCCAGCCGCCCCAACGCCCGCGCGCGACCAGCAGGAAAGAGGAGAGGGTGAAATTGCACGCGCCGCCCACATCCGGACATCGGGCAGCGCAAGTCGGCGATCCTATAGACGCGCCCCGTGCCAGGGTCAACGGCGCAGGCGCCCTCCTTAAACGACTGGCGAGCTTGGCCGAACACCTCGGCCGAAATCTGATAAGAGAGGCACAAAGGCTGGCGCTGGAGGGGGGATCCATACGATGTCAAATTGGCTTTGGGCCACGTTACTGGCCATCGGCGTGGCCGCGGTCGTCTTAGGCGCAGCCGCAGACAGGCCGGGCCTGCATATAGGTCTCGCCGCGATCGTCTGTCTGGGATTTGTTGTTGCGGCTGCGCTAGAGCGCCGTCGGCTCACGTCCGGCGGCGCCGGCGAGGTTGCGCTCGCCAGTTCCACCGCCAGCTCTATGGCATTGGTGTGGGCTTGGGCCGCCCTCAGCCTCTTGCTCACTTATGTCTTCGTTCTCGCCTGGGGCGAGTGGTGGCAGTACGTCCTCGGTGCCGGCGCCATCGCCGGAGTTTGCCTCGGCTTCGCCGCGATGATGTCTCGTGATGCCAAGGCTGGGCGCGAGGACGCGAGCATGCTCAAACTGGCCCGCTATCTCGTGCTTGCACAGCTTGCCGGCATGATCATCGCCATGATCGGCCTCGTCCTCGACGACAAGATGCCGCGCGATCCGCAAAAACCCGATTGGGCGGCGAACACGATCTTCTTCTTTGGCGCGGCCGCACTTGCGGCTATCAGCACCAACGCTCTGCGAACCGCGCCCTCAAGACAATCATAACCGGCGCCATAGTCCGCGACCGATCGGGGAGGGAATGACGTTGAGACCACTGCTGCCCGCTATTCTCCTTGCTCTCGTCATGAGCATCGTGGTGGCCGTGCTCGCCGTGGGTCGAGACTCCGGACTGACCTTGGCGCTGGCGGTTGCACTTTTCGTTTTGCAGATCATCTTTGCCGCCGCGCGCGTCAATGCACCCTTCTGGCAGGCCGGCGCAGAAAAGGCGGAGGACGACGCCGCCGCTACCTGCATATGGCGCAACGCCGTGCTGGCCGCCTTTGTCTACACCTGGAGCGCCGCCGCGCTGCTGGCAATCTACTCGCTGTCCGCATTGACCTGGCGCCATTGGTGGCAGTACGGCGCCGCCCTAGCGATCTTCGCAGTTGCCATCTTTCTTTATGCGGGCCATCTATCGGCCGGGCGCGGGCCGCTTCGCACGCCGCAAGCCCTCGGCATTCTGATGGGCCTGACGGCGTTCCAGGGCTTGGCGATGAGCGTGGCGTTCGGCTACCTGGTGCTGTGGGGAAAACTCCTCTCGCCCCGAGTCGACTGGGCCGCGAACTATATTTTCGCCGCCGGCAGCTTCACGCTGGCGCTGCTGTCGATTGTCTCGATCCTGACCTATCGCAAGCTGACAAGCGCCCGCGCTTTGGAGTGAACCGCCGGGCTCAGCGCTGGCACTTGGGACACAAGAACGTCGCGCGGCCGCCTTGGACGATGCGCCGCACCGTGCCGCGGCACCCCGGGCGCACGCAAGCCTGGTCCTCGCGATCATAGACGGTAAACGCGTGCTGGAATTCCCCGAGTGCGCCGTCGGCGCGGCGGTAGTCGCGCAACGAGGAGCCGCCGGCGGCGACGGCATCCTTCAGCACGGCGCGCAGCGCTCCTGCGAGACGGCGGGCGTGTTCCCTCGGCCGCCCATCCTTGCGGGCCAGGTTCGCCGCCGGCCGCGTCGGTGCGAGCCCGGCGCGAAACAGCGCCTCGCACACGTAGATATTGCCGAGCCCGGCCACGATGCGCTGGTCGGAGAGAAAGGCCTTGAGATCGACGGCTTTTCCGGCGGCGCGCCGTGCCAGGTAGTCAGGCGTGAGTTCCGGCCCCAGCGGCTCAACGCCGAGGCCCTGCATCAGCGGATGGTGGGCGAGCTCGGGGGCGGGGATGAGCAGCATGAAGCCGAACCGGCGCGGGTCGTTGTAGGTGACGACGGCGCCTTGCTCCATGTGGAACACGACGTGATCGTGCTTGGGATTGGCATGGCTTTGCGCGGTGGAGACGCGGCCGCCGGCCGTCTTTCCTGGCTTGGCGGGGACATGCACAGTGAAACGGCCGCTCATGCCGAGGTGCATGAGCAGCACCTCGCCGCCGGAAAGATGGGCGATGAGATACTTGCCGCGCCGCTCCAGGGAAACGACCTTGCGGCCGCGCAGCCGGGCGCCGAAGTTTTGCGGCAGCGGGAAGCGCAGATCGGCGCGGCGCTGCTCCACGCGCTTGAATGAATGGCCGACCAGCACCGGCGCAAGGCCGCGCCGCACGGTTTCGACCTCGGGCAGCTCGGGCATGCTTAACCGATTGTGATGGTGGCTGCTGGCGACGTGGCGTGACCATAGCGCGCGCAGGTTCGCTTCGCTATTGTCCGACCGATGCCAGACCCTTCCAACGACGCCGCCCAATCGAGCTTCGGCTCCCGCCAGGTGCCGGAGGGCGAGCGCCAAGGCCTCGTCAACCGGGTGTTCGCGGCGGTGGCCGAGCGCTACGACCTCATGAACGACTTGATGTCGGGCGGGCTGCATCGGCTGTGGAAGGACGATCTCATCACCATGCTCAATCCGCCCTTGCGCGATCGTCCGTTTCGGCTTCTCGACGTCGCCGGCGGCACGGGCGATGTCGCCATGCGCTACGCGCGCGCAAGCGGGCCCGACGCCACCGCCGTCCTGTGCGACATCAGCCCCGAGATGATCGCCGTCGGGCACCGCCGCGTGCGCGCAGCCCGGCTTGAGGATCGCATCACCTTCGCACAAGGCAACGCCGAGGCGCTCCCCTTTCCCGACCGCTCCTTCGACGCCTATACGATTGCCTTCGGCATCCGCAACGTCACCCACATCGATGCCGCGCTCGCCGAGGCCTACCGCGTCTTGAAGATCGGCGGGCGCTTTTTATGCCTGGAGTTCTCCCACGTTCAGGTGCCGATCCTCGATGCCCTTTACGAGTTCCATTCCTTCCAGGTGATCCCGCGGCTGGGCGCGCTCGCCGCCGGCGATGACCAGCCCTATCACTATCTGGTGGAGAGCATCCGCACGTTCCCGAGCCAGGAGCGGTTTGCCGCCATGATCCGCGCCGCCCAATTTGCCCGCGTCAGCTATCGCAATCTGACGGGCGGCATCGCCGCCATCCACTCGGGCTGGAAAATCTGAACTCAAGAAAACGAGCGCAAATATTGCGGCTGCGGGCTCTTGCGTGGGTCCCGGCCTGCGCCGGGACGACGTTCGGGTGAGGCTCCCGCTTGCCCAAACTCATGCGTCATCGCGCTGAAGAGCGCAATCCACGCAAGCTGCCACACCTGAGACGTCACTGTTAGGCTGCGGCCTTGCCGCGCGCCTGCTCGGCTGCCGCGCGGATCGCGGCGATGTTGGCCGCATACGCTTTGCCCGTGCCGCCCTTGAAGACGTGCGAGCCCGCCACCAGCACGTTGGCCCCGGCCGCCGCGACGAGCCCCGCCGTTTCCGGACCGATGCCACCGTCGACCTCGATGTCGATTGGCCGGTTGCCGATCAGGGCCTTGACGCGGCGGATCTTTTCCAGAACCGCAGGGATGAAGCTCTGGCCGCCGAACCCGGGGTTGACCGTCATCAGCAGCACCACGTCGAGATGGTGCAGCACGTATTGGATGGCATCCTCCGGCGTTCCCGGATTGAGCGCGACGCCTGCTTTTTTGCCCAGCGCCTTGATCGCCTGCAGCGAGCGGTCGAGATGGGGACCGGCCTCGGCGTGCACCGTGATGTGGTCGGCGCCGGCCTCGGCGAAAGCCTCCAGAAAAGGGTCGGCCGGCTCAATCATCAAATGCACGTCGAACGGCTTCTTTGTTGCGGAGCGGATCGAGCGCACGAGCGGCGGCCCAAAGGTGATGTTGGGTACGAAATGGCCATCCATCACGTCGAGATGGATCCAGTCGGCGCCGGCCGCCTCCACGGCGGCGATCTCGTCAGCGAGCCGACCGAAGTCGGCCGACAGGATCGAGGGCGCGATGGTGATCGATCGGGCCATTCATAAGCTCCTCAGTCTGCGCTTAACGCGATCTTACCGCTCTAATCGAAGCGGCGGCCCGCCTGTTCTAGCGGGACGCAGCTTCACAAAGGGTAACATGCCTCACGAGGCCCTCCGCTTGCGCTCCACCAGTGTCAATATAAGAGGCGTCAGGATGAGTTGCATGGCGAGATCGAGCATGCCGCCGGGAATGACGATCGAATTGGCACGCGACATGAAGCTCATCTGGATCATCGACAAGAGGTAGGGAAAGTCGATCCCGCGCGGATCGCGGAAGCGGATGACGACCAACGACTCGTCGGGAGTGGGGATCCAGCGGGCGATGAAGGGGTTGGACGTATCCACCGTCGGCACGCGCTGGAAGTTTATGTCGGTCTCGGTGAACTGCGGGCAAATGAATTTCACGTAGTCGGGCATGCGGGTCAGGATCGCGTCGATCGCCGCATCGTGGGAGTAGCCGCGCATCGTCTTGTCGCGGGCGAGCTTCTGGATCCATTCAAGGTTGATCACCGGCACGACTCCGATCTTCAGATCGGCGTGCTGTGCCACGTTGGCCGCCTCCGTCACCACCGCCCCGTGCAGGCCTTCGTAGAACATCAGATCGGTGCCGCGCGGAAAGTCCTCCCAGGGAGTGAAGGTGCCCACGGGCGCGCCGAGAAACTCCGCTTCGTGCTCGTCATGGATATAGTGGCGCGTGCGCCCCGTTCCGTGCTCGGCGTAGCTGCGGAACACCTCCTCGAGCTCCTCGAGGAGATTGGATTCCAGCCCAAAATGACTGAAGTGGTTGTTGCCCTGCTTCTTGGCCTCGGCCATCGCCCATTCCATCTCGGTGCGATCGTAGCGGTGGAAGGCATCACCCTCGATGAACGCCGCGTCGATGTGCTCGCGCCGGAAGATCGTGTCGAACGACTTTCGCACCGACGTCGTCCCCGCTCCCGACGAGCCCGTGACCGAAATGATGGGATGCTTTGTAGACATGCTCTCTCGCCAAACGTCTTCTTATTTGTCTATGCCCGAAATCAGAATCGCAACAGCCCGCGGCGGCTGAACAAAGGCGAGCGCTCGCCCTTGACCTGCAGCCCGTCGTGCAGGCGCATCACGTGCTCGACCTCGGCACGCGAGCCCGTGATCAGGGGGACGCGCTGATGCAGGGACTCTGGCACGATCTCCAGAATGCGCTCGCGCCCCGTCGAGGCCGCGCCGCCGGCCTGTTCCACGACCCAGGCAATGGGATTGGCTTCGTAGATGAGCCGCAGCCGCCCATTGCGAAACTCGCGCCTTCTGTCGCCCGGATAGAGATAGATTCCGCCGCGCGACAGAATGCGGTAGATATCGACGACGGGCGAGCCGGTCCACCGCATATTGAAGTCGCGGCCGCGCGGGCCTTCCTTGCCGCGCTTGCAGTCCTCCACATAGGTGCGCACCGGATCGTCCCAGTGGCGGGTGTTCGAGCCGTTGATGGCGTACTCGCTCGTGCGGGGTGGGATCTCGACCTTGGGGTGGGTCAACACGAACGTCATCGAGTGGCGATCGAGGGTGAAGATCTGCGTGCCGTTGCCGACGCTGAGGACCAGCACCGTCTGCGGCCCGTAGACGAAGAAGCCGCCGGCAAGCTGGTTGACCCCCGGCTGCAGGAAAGCGGATGGCTCGCCGTTGTGTTGCAGCGCCGGCAACACCGTGAAGATCGTTCCGATCGAGGCATCGGCATCGATATTCGATGAGCCGTCGAGCGGATCGACGGCCACCAGCAGCGGCGCCTTCTCGTTGAGAAGCAGCGGGCCCTCCATCTCCTCGGAGGCGACCGCGGCGACCGGCGCCGCCTTCAGCGCTTCGACGATGCGATCGTTGGCGAGCACGTCGATCTCTTTCTGCTCATCGACCTCGCCGCGCTTACCGGTCGCGCGACCCAATGGACCCGCGAGCGCGCCTTGAGCCAGGAGAGCGGCGATCTCGGCGCCGACGCCGGCGAGGGCAGCGACCGTCGCCGCCACGGCCGCGCGCGCCGGCCTGCCGTCGGCCCAGCCGCTGAAATAGCCGGCGAGCGATTGCAGCTGGGCCATCCCTGGTGCGCTCCCCTTCAAATTGCGGCGGACCGTCGCGGTTTCCCGGTCTTTTGCCGATGTCTTGCGCACTTGTAGTCCAATTTGCTTCGGGAGGGCGAGACGCAGCTGGTTTTTTCCTTGCCTCAAGGGAGCTTGCTGTCTCCGGGCGCAACGTCGGGATGCCCTTGCTGGGCGAGAAGGACGCCCTCTCTGCACTGAGCCCAATTCTCCAGTCGCGCGATCCACAAGCGTTCTTCAACCTTAGGTGGCAAACGCCCCAGGACCGGGTAGCATTCGGCCGGTTCGGGGCCCGCGGCGCCCTTCTGGGATTATAACAGTGTTCATCAGCGTCGCTCCTTTTCACCGAAGGGGGGATCGTGCGGCTGGAAAGCAAGGGGCCGCGAGCGCAAGCCTGCGCCATTGCCTGCGCGCTGCGCCGCAGCCGGGGCACGCTCATGATTGCCGGGCTGTCCTCGAGCGCCATCAACGTGCTGGCGCTCACCGGCTCGGCTTACATGTTCCAGATCTACAACGACGTGCTGTTGTCGCGCAGCAATGCCAAGCTCGTCGTCCTGACGTTGGCCATGCTCGGCCTCTACGCCGCCAGCGGCGTCCTCGATTTTTTCCGATTGCGCCTTTTGGGCCGGGCGGGCCGGAGCATGGACCGCGCCTTGAGCGAGCGGGTCTTTGCCATTCAGCAGGTGCTGGCGCTCAAGCTAGCGCCGCGCGGCGACGGTCTGCAGCCGATGCGCGATCTCGACCAGATCCGAGTATTTGTGGCGAGCCCCGGGCCGACGGCCCTCTTCGACATGCCCTTTATGCCGCTGTACTTGGGCGTGATCTACCTCATGCATCCTCTGCTCGGCCTGTTTGCGACCGCAGGTGCCGCGGGGCTCCTCGGGCTCATGCTGCTGGCAGAGGCCAAGAGCGCCGGACCGGTCCGGGCGGCGGCGAGTTGCGCCTCAAAGCGGTGGGCGTTTGCGGCAGCGGCACGCCGCAATGCCGAAG
>Ga0315553_10000260_pt1 | contig 48648 bp, 50 predicted proteins | sample SalMarSW160140MG_FD_203099 | JGI IMG/M metagenome (GOLD analysis project Ga0315553, IMG submission 203099) | Salt marsh sediment microbial communities from the Plum Island Ecosystem LTER, Massachusetts, United States - Salt Marsh Sediment SW1601-40 ...
AATAAGGCTAGGAAAGTACTTCAGAACCAAGCATTTCAATCTGAATATGAGGAATTATCTTACTAGGAATGTGTCAGGGGACTTATCTTAATTGGTCTACGCTGGGATCCCTATCTACTTCTAGGCTAGGTTATCTACTTGCTGCAAACTGTTGCGGCTGAAACGATGGATAAGATGATGCCCAAGATCTTACAAGGCTAGAGTTGTATTCTGCAGCAGCTTCCACTGTTCTGCTAATGTTTTTCACATTCTCTCTTAATACATTCAATGCATTAATCGTCAGTTGGTTGTTAATGTCCGCTATGCTAATGAAGTTGTTAGTAAGGTCATCTGATTGCTTTACCATCCCTTGAACATAAGGTGCTGCTACATCTGGGACAACTAGGTTGTTGAAATTGCTGTTGCTAGCTATAAATTGTTTTTGAACTGAGAAGGACCTCTGGATAGCATTCCTCATTGCGTCGATATACTCTTGCTGTAAATTAGATATTGCTTGAGCATACTGTGGCTGAACCTTGGAAGACTCGTTTACTATCTTTGTTGCGTTCTCATTCGTGGCATCTACAATCTGAGAAACATTGAACGTCGCGTTGTTATTTGTAGTTGTTGTATTCTCTTTCAATCTTTTATTTTCTGATGACATATTTGATACCATTAACTTAGGTCACCTCATATAAATAGATTGGTATCAAATGGTATGTATAACCAATCATGGGCAGTAAAATACCCGATGAACCTGTTCATTTTGCATTTGGCTTGATTTCCTCTGACGAGATATTGAGATTGCAATGACTTAATCATGACTAGTCGCAATTCCTTGGGCAACGAGATGATATGAAACTAATTCATTCCATTTCTTTATTAATTTATTATCATTACTATTAATTTATTAATTTATTATCATTACAAAATGAGTTTGATCACGGCGTATTTCGATTCGAAAAGATTGCGCAGATGTACAAGGCATTTGATTACCATTTCCTTAAGGTTTTGACACGCCGTCGTCCATATGTGGGAAATCACCGACTGCCATATCTCAATCTTTTTGTGGAATCAAAGAGAAATATATTCAATAAAGCTTTAACGTACGAAATCGATGCGAATATAGTATAGAGCTACGATCGCACTGATCACCCAAGCTATCAGCAGAATGATCAAAAGCTTGCTCTTATCTTGCAATTTCGTACTCAACCCAGCAATATCGCGCTCAATTAAACATATTGAAGAAGACAACACAATTATTGCCACTTGACATAGAGATTACATTGAAATCTTATAGAAAAGGTAGCTAGTAGATAGTACATTAAGAGACAGACATGCGTTTTTTAAACAGTGAGTATGCATATATAAAGTGAAGACAGGGAGGCGATACACATCAAGGTCCTAGAGTATTTGAAAATATCAAAGGAAATAGATAGAAGAGGGTTTTTCATTCGTTGTCTTCTCATTGGAGCTGTATCGGTGGTTCTAGTGCTCAAGGTGTACCTCTTGCTGTTTGTGATGGACTTTGTTCTAGGACTTTATACTTTCTTTTCGAGCTTTATCCTATTGAATATTCTGATCTTCTCATACTTTAGATATCGCGACCCAAACTTTGAACTACAAACACCATTCCAGGACAACCGTGCAAATGTGGAGAACTCTCCTTTCTTCTCGATTGTGGTTCCCGTGAAGAATGAAGAAGAAAATATTAGGAATTGTGTGGAATCATGTATAAATCAAACTTACAAGAACCGGGAAGTCATAATTGTAAATGACGGAAGTACTGATGACACACCAAGAATTCTTGATTCCATCAAGAGAGAAAACTCGCATTTGAAAAATTTTTACATCCTTCATATCAGTAAAAGTGTTGGCAAGAAGAGAGCTGTTGAAGCTGCAAGTCAGATTGCTAGGGGCGAAATCTATACCTTTATGGATAGTGATTGTGATATGGACCTTGATGCCGTGGAGATCGCTGCCAAGATCTTTAGGGCAGATAAGAACCTAGGTGCACTAACGGGGCATGTAACAGTACGAAATGCAACCAAAGGCAATTTTTATGAAAAGATGCAGTCAGTTTATGCCGATGCAGCCTGCAGAGGCTTTAAGGGTGCGGAAAGCTCTTTTGACTCTGTTACCTGTTGTTCGGGGGCTCTTAGCTTCTATAGACGAGAATGCGTTCAGGAATTCATTCATGAATGGGCACATGACAAATTCCTGGGTATGGACTTCAAATTCTGTACTGATCGGAGAATGACAGCATTTGTTCTCAACACTCCTAGAGGGAAACTCGAATCTCCTGTAAGCATAATTGGACCTAATGGTGTTAGCTCAACCAACAGGACGGAACTAGTACACAACGACTACCAAGGTGGACAGCCGCTAGTGTATCCTGATAGGGGCTATGATGCCTATTCTGACTCAACTTTTTCATCTAATCCCTCAGGATATCCAAGTAATGAAGGAAATGGAGACAGAAAGTCTTCCCCCGATCTAGGGTATTGGAACGTCAAATACAGCTATAGTATCAAGGTACACGTAGGTGTACCAAACACATTGCAAGCATTGATAAAGCAGCAGATAAGATGGAAAAAGAGCTTCATCCGAAGTCTTTCGACCACGGGAGGAAGCTACTGGAAGAGACCGGCTTACATTGCTACGATTTACTACATAATGACGTTGATGAAGTTCATTCGTCCTTATGTGGTATTTCATGCAGTCTTTATGCTACCCTTTGTTGGTGAGCTAAGTTCGACTATTTTGTGGCTTGCAGGAATATTGTTTACTGCCATGATATATGGGGTAGATTTTAAGATCAGAAATCCTGAGACTAAACTTTGGTTGTATAGGCCCGCTTTCTCCCTTCTTACAACCTTTGTTTATACCTGGCTATTACCTGTGGCTATGATAAATATTCGAAGCAAGTCATGGAGATGAGTTTATATTTTCCAAGATCTGTCGAATTTTTCATACTCATCCAAATCATTGAATAAACCTTCTCTCAACGCTTCCGAAGGTCTAACCACTTCAAAATTTCATGCAGATGTAGATGATGAAGAATTGATATCAATAAATATTCAGGAAAGATGCTTCAATGATTGGATAATTCTAAGTGAATCTTTTTATTAGAATAAAGTAACGTGGTCATATTATAGTATATTGTGCTATAATTTACATGAGTTTAAAATAAGTATATATGTTCACCATATCAAACTAGAATAAGATGCCTAAACAGCTCAGACACAGATCGAGATCAGAGATAATGTCATCCATTCTTCAAGTCTCCAATGGCAACAGAGCCAGAGTGACAGAGATACAATACAAGACATACCTTTCCTATAATATTCTTAAGGAATACCTTGTTCACCTGCTTGAAAATGATTTGGTGGAGTATATCGAAGGAGAAAGAACGTTCAAAACTACACCCAAGGGCATGCAGTTTCTACAGGTTTATAATAGAATGGACGAACTGTTTGTATCAAGTAGGGAGTAATACAGTCCAGTCATATCCAGACATTATTTTGGTGTCAGTAGAGGTTATTGGTTACCACAATGATGAGGTGACCCCATCTTGGACTTGACCTGAATTCCTTATTTGTTAACAAATTGAATCGTTTTACTATGCCTGAATATTGATCATGTGATAACCCGTTGATCCATCTGGAAAAGGCTCTCTGACCTCAGAGGTTTGAACTTTTCCGGCTTTGTCTGTAGCCCTTACAGTTAACTTGTATTCCTTTAACTGAACATCGGGTAGATTCAATTCTGCCGCCCACATAACCCATGAATATGGCGACAATGGCTCCTTGATTGACGCTTCTGTCCAAGTAGTCCCATTGTCAATGCTCACTTGAACTTTGGATATTCCTCTCGTTCCTGCAAAAGCTATACCTCCTACTGTGGCAGTTCTTCCAGGAAGCGAAGAGGAAGATGAAGATGTTGTGCTGTTACTTGAATCGGCAAGACTGGAACTCGCAGGCAAGAAGCCTCTGAACCTGGTCCTTATTGGGGCGCTGCCAGGTATCACTATTGATGACAATGTGTTGGTTCTTGCAGTATTGCTCCAACCTTTGCGTTGCCAGAACCCTTCATAAACGTAGTCAACAATCTCAATTTCAGTTATCCATTTAGCGTTCATCATTCCATATATGTTTGGAACAATAGCTCTAAGGGGAAAACCATGTGCAGAGGAAAGGGGCGCTCTATTCATCTCGTATGCCAAGATAGTACTATCTTCAAGCCCCTTTTCCAAAGGTATTCCTACGTCATATCCATCGTAGCATCTAAAAACAATATATTCTGCCCCTGGCCTGATTTGTGCCTGCTCAAGAACATTCTTTAGTGGTACTCCCTTCCAGATCGCATTGCTAATCAAGTCACCTCCTACCTTGTTGCTTATGCATGACAACGTGGCAGGTTGTTCGACTGAAGGCATAGCCGTCAATTCTTCATATGTCAATTCAAATGGGTTATCTACTAGCCCCTTTATACTCAACCTCCATGTTCCTGAATTAACAGTTGGAATTATTGGACTAATGTCTATCCGATAAAACAATTCCGTTGGAGTTACTTCATACTGAAGGAGAGGCGAAAGCACAGGATTTTCAAACCCTGCTGGGACAGAGCCAGGTTGCGATCTAGGCAATACTGGCACGACAGGCGCGCCTGGTTGCTGTTGAGTAGAGAATAGTAGTCGACTAGTTCCATAATAGAGAATGGGTAAGGCAACAGCCGACGCAACAGCCGACCGGAGGAATATTCTTCGATTCATCTTTATATCCTCTGTTGGAGCGGTCCCTGGTTTAGTATCACTGTCAAGGTCAGAATCAACATGCTTTTTTTGAAGATTTTTGGATATCAAATGCTTACTGATTGATATCTTTTGATAGAGCGCAGGGAAAACAAATCCGAAAGCGACATTAGGTGGAATAAGGTATAAGGTTAAATCAGAAACGGAGACAGGTCCCGCAGATGCCTCGGTTAGGGCAAGGAGAACGGACGTAATGGCTAACAATAAGACATAGGCGATGATGAATGATTGTACGACTTTTCCCAAATAGCTTTTCCAGGGAAGTCTATCGTATAGCCGGCCAACTAGTATTCCGATCAGACCATGGATTACAATGCTAACAAAAGTAGCTCCGATAAAAGACGAGTACTTGGCAAGAGGCCCTAGAGTCTCCACAGCTTGTGATTCAACTTCTCCCGGCGTAAGGGAAAATAATGTCAATGATGCAACCTCCGGAATGAATAAAGCTCCAGCGAACAATCGTAAAAGTATACCCACTGCAACAGCAATTGCTCCAGCTACAATACCTCCTAAAAAGTATGATTTGGGGGAAAGGGCCATCGCTAATCTGTTGATTTTCCTCGTAAAGTATGATTTAAGGCTTTTTCCAAATCTAAAATCTATCTCGAAATTCAAGACCAATACCAACCCCAACAAAGAATACATTCGTAAATTAAGACGCAAATTATCACGCCAATATGGTTTCGATAATTCTTATATCCTCACCATTCGTAATCATATTTGACGTATATGTTCGTGCACACGACGCTAGTTAACATAATGGCTGGTTTTCTTTCTATCTATATACTTGTGTTCATATTATTCAGTCATGCAATCTACGCTTCGGTAGATGAGCAAAAATTCTGGGCGGGACTGGAGGGTGAATTTGAAAGACCTCAAGTAGACACGGAGGCATCAGGTATGGCAATTTTCAGGAGCACGCCAGAGAACATTTGGTACCTGATCAATGTTACACGTATTGACAACGTCACCTCTGCTCAGATTCGTAGTGGAGATATAGGGGAGAAAGGACCAATAGTTGCGTCGTTGTTTGGAACAAATGGTACTGTGACCGGAGATATAAATGGTACACTTACCCAGGGCAAAATCACAAGCACAATGTTGCAAGGCCCATATACTGGCAAGAGCTTATCTGAGCTTGCACTTGCAATGAAGAATGCCACAACCTATATTGATATAAGCACAGTCGACTATCCCGATGGGGAAATCCGGGGACAGATAATGTCTGCTCAGTCAACTCATGCAGAAATTATGATGAGCTGACAGAGGCGTCAGCGTCTGTCAGAGATGATAATTAGTTCCCAGAATGTATTATTACATTCTGCAGCAAGCAACTGTAGAGTCTGTGTGAAAAAATTCTGTGTCAATAATAGAGGATAACTAGCGCGCAGCAACCATCTATCTCACAGCGAAGAGGAATGTCAAGCGATCCCGAATTCATGCTCCAGTGTGTCATCTCTCAATACAAAAATTATTTTGCTACCAGTACAGATTCATACACTAGGGTCAGAGGTTTTACCACTGATGACGGGCTGGTACTATTGTAAGACATCTCTAATAAAAGGAGATAGTCGCCAGGACCAGGGACACTGACATTTAGACTATTATAGCCCATCGTCGGTTCTTCTAATGATGCATCGTATAGAATTGGAATTTCCGCTATTTTGGGTCCTGCAGTCGTGATCTCGGATAGCGTCCCGTTCTTATCGACAGAAGCTTGAATAATTTCTGCCTTCATTTGGTCAGGGGTATTACCTCCACCTATATCTATTCCCAGTGATTCGTTTTGTTGAATATCCAAAGTATTGAGTGCTACTGTTTTTGCAGTACCCCTTGAAAAATTCCCAAGGAAGTAGTCTTCGGAAAGTACCCCAAGCAGCTGTGCTCGTTTCTCTGTTATCCACGACAAATTACCCTCAGTCGCACTGACCACAGTTTCGTTCTTCAACAGGTCCACGCTAGGTATTGTCAGTCCTGTCACATTACTAGATGGCACGCTGGCATAGCTTGTGGAATCGAGTACACAGTCGCATTCGCCTGAGGGTACTGTTTGTGCATAAGCTGCCTGATTTTGATACGACGCAAAGAGCAGTACAGCTAATGAAGTCAATAAAGACATCAATACATAACTAAACAGGTTCATCACCTATTCGGAAAATCCACCAACTATATAAAAAATTCGAAATGATCTATGTATACAGTATACATGGCGTCACTTGAGCATCGGCATGATTGAACCTGCTTGCGAACGGCGATGGCTATAATCCTGGACAAACATGTGCTATTTGCGTTAATTCGTAAGTACAAATATGCTGGGGTGTAAAAATGCATTTTCCTTCGAGCATGCATAGAAGTAGTATATGGCCGGTGTATGAGGGCATGGCAACTAATTCGACCTATGCTGATTTGGGATAGATCCTATAAATGGCGCCCTGTCCGAAGGAGAGGACGTACAAAAAGCCGTCTGGACCAACCTCCAGGTCTGTTATGGCACCAAACTCTGAACCGAATATTAGTCCTTTTACTTCATCATCTGTCTCCGCCACTCTATCAGCAATAGGACCTTCCAGCACCAAATCCGTTCTATTCTCATTCAAATTGAAATCGTAAATTCTTCCAAAATGAACATCTGCTACGAGCATATCATTTTCATATTGCTTCCCAAGCTTGTCTGAATCAAAAAACAAGACTTTTGAAGGTCCTACTGTGTCGAACCAGGAAAACTGCGGATCTTGATAAACGCCTTTTCCGCTAAAATTAACTAGCTCTTGGTAATCAAAATCGGCGGGCGCCTTGCCTTGAACCTGCAGCCAGCCACTGTTAAAACCTGGTTCAAGGCGGTTAATTTCATCATTTGATCCAGCACCATTTTCGGTATCCCACAGGTAACCAGTCAAAGGATCGAAATCTAATCCAAAACTGTTTCTCACGCCGTATGCGAAGTATTTGTTGCTAGGACTCTGGTCTTCAATGATACTCTGCACTGGATTTCCATCCTGTGTAACTCTAAGAATGCCTCCAGTTCCATCTGGTCTCCCACCTCCATGGACATTCTGAGCTTCTGTGGTATGACCATCAACGTCCCCAATTGCAACATACAGGTTGTTATCAGGGCCGATTGTGATTCCCCCTCCATTGTGACGAGGTCCCTGTAAGGCTGGTAGATCTAATAGAAGTTTCGGGTTTACCAATTTATTGTCAATCAATTCGTATCTATAAACTCTATTACCAATTGGTGTATTGTCTTGCGCGGACGCTGCTTCTGTATAGTATAAGAATACGTATGGCCCATGTAAGTTAGCCGTCGTGTTGTTATTGCTTTCAGTACTTGTTCCGTTTGTAGAGCTGGAAATAGCAATACCCAACATACCTCTCTCTACCTCAGATGCCACATTGACTTGAAGCAGCGGATCGGCTACCATGGCGCCGTTTACGATCCTGTCTACGGTTCCTTTCGATTTTTCTAAGACTAGAAAATCATCTGGGCCCAATATTGCCATGTTGGTAGGAAATTCTAATCCTTTAAAGACCAAGTCTGCTTTTAGATTGGTATCGGTAAAGTTAGGGGCACCTGCGCCCTCGGAAAAGATTGAACCAGGAATCTCTGCAGCTCCAGCTGTTGCAACCTGCGTACATAGAGAACCTATAATCAAAAAGAAAACCCCATTCAGGATTAATACCGAGAGTACCTGCCTGGAATTAAATGGACTTATCACATCCAATCGATTTAAATTAATTCTTATAAATACGTTTAATATCTCTAACGGCTATATTTGGCTCGACGAATCTAATCAAGATGAAAACTTGTTCCTAATATTTCTTCGGCTCTCAAATTTGTGACGAGGAGAGCTGGCCTCCATTTCATACCATGCGCCGTTGGTATCAAATTCTTTTGAATTTTTTTTTGGCATTAGGTTTCGTACTATAATGCCAGTACGATGCGTATAATTCTTCATCTCTAACCCTAATTGCCTTAACAACCACCATCAGTTGTTAAACGAGAACCATTCTTATATGGATGGCTTTAGTGTATGACAAGACGATACCAGTAAAGATCTGAAATCAAGGCCACAAGCATTACAGGTACCTGAATGTTGTTCGCCTAAATAGAATCATGATGGTGTCAAGGCTTGATGATGTCTTGGATTGCAGGATTTCTTGCAAGTGCAGTATCAGTACACCAATACCGACCTGCCTAGTCCCATAGCAACATTGCTAGCAGGAGGACTGGTTGTGTAACATTTGCGATTCTCTTTCATGTGTGTTGATAGATCATTAGACGGCAAAAGTAATTCCAAGATCATTGGACTGGCCCTACATTTGCAAATAATGTAACGCGTTTGGTGGATTGAAATCAAATAATGTCTAGCTACTAAATTCAGTATCCCGATTAGAAATCTATAGGTTGTAAGAATATAAAATGAAAATAATTATCGCAAATGCTACTCCCACACTGATGTTCCTACTTCTGTTTTGTGGCTGACATTTAAGTTGACCCCTACTTTTTTTGGGGCTTATGGGAGATAGCGTTTGGACATTTTGTTATTTCCACTGTCCCCACTCTTGGATACCATACTGTCCCCACTCTAAATACCTGCATTTACCCTATAATTCAAACATTTAAAATTTTGCTTCCTTGGTTTTTAGTTTCTGTTCTAAACGATCTTCTTCGCCAAGACCTGTGCGTCAATGTCCAGATCAACAATATTAGCAAACTAGCTAGGATGAAACATAATGAAGAAATTTTTACAAGGTTTTCTTTATTCTCGGAAAGGTCCATATTTTCAAAAACATTTCTGTTCGAAACTAAATTACTTCTGTTACCAGAGCAAGATAACGGGATTTGTTGTAGAAAAAATATCTTAATTTCTAGAATTGACTCAATGTTCTGTGTTGTCCACAGTAGTAGCATTAGGATCGGATCACAAATTATAATGATATATTGATGGAAGACCGAAGTGCGATTGATTAAGGAATTGATTAATGACTCGAAGGGGATCTGAATGTTTTTGTTGCAGTATGTGTTGCTATCTGATCGACAAAAGATTGCTCAGCTGCCGCTTCAACTGCCTTTTCGTCGCCTTGGATTTGTGATGCGAAGTTCTGGCATCCTAAATTCAACGGTACTTTACCATTGTCATCTAATTCACCCCTGAGATATTTTAAGTCAGATGAATAGCTTCAAGTTCGAATGTATATGACTCGTATGGAAGGGTTGAATCTTCTATAGGATGCCATTAGACAAAACTTATATACGCTTAAGTTTTTCATAGTATCGAACATGTCATCAAGAACAAACCTAGCTATCTTGGTCGTATTCACTGCATTCGCAATTATTGGTGCAACGATGGCGTTGTCGACGACAGGATTCTTTGATACAACGGGAATCTCAAGCGCATACGCACAGAATGATACGATGATGGGTGGAGATAACATGACCGGCGGAAACATGACCGGCGGCATGGATAATGCGACTGGTTGAGTGTCTAAAGACACCTTCTTTTTTTTTGAGGGAATAGGTTGACGATCCTCGTGCAAGCACTATCTTGGTTGTAGCATTAGGTTGTTTGGGATCGCATGGTGTATCCCTGATGGTGTATCTTCCCAACTGTGATGTCTCTGGATTAATTCAGAAGAACACATTGGACTATCGACATCGCACACACACGAGCTGAATGGACAGATACAGGACGGCTGAGCGAATCGGTGCTCCTGTTAGGCCAAATGGAATTCATTACAAATCATTGCAATGATAAGATTGACTTATTCAATGTTCTGAAATAAAGGATAGTACTACGTTTGTCCATGCTTCACCAATATTATATAGGTTGTACCCTCCGCCACCTAGGGCAATAATTTTTCCATTACAATATTTATGCGCTAATTTATGTAGAGAATTTGATGCGTATTTATGAGATTCGGGAGAATACCGTAGATGAGTTAGGGGATCCAACTCGATGCAGTCTGCGCCACATTGCAAAATGATCAAATCTGGCTTTGCAATTTCGTCTATAAACCTCTCAACCTCATTAAATGATGTTACAAATTCTTTATCTGTTGAACCGGGAGCAACTGGAACATTAAGTTTTGTTCCTTCCGCCTCTCCACTTCCTCTTTCCTCTATTGATCCTGTTCCTGGAAACAAATATTTGCCATCTTCATGCACGTCAGCGATAAAAGTGAGTGGATCATTTTTAAATTCATAATAGACTCCATCACCATGGTGTGCGTCAATGTCTACATATGCAATTCTATCTAGACCGTATTCATGTCTGGCACGTAATATCACTATCCCAATATCATTAAAGACGCAGAACCCAGAGGCATTTCCTCGATAGGCATGATGCAATCCGCCAATGGGATTGAAGGCATGTCGGCACCCATTCGTTCCTTCGACTACTGCTTCTAAAGCCTTTAGACTCGATCCGACAACTGTAGCAGCAGCCTCAAACAAGCCACTATAAACGGGAGTATCACCTGCATCTAAATATCCAGAACCAATCTGCGAGTACTGTTTAACTAGATTAACATATGATCTGTCATGAAATGACAATAGGGTTTCTTCATTTGCTGAAGTCGGCTCCACTACCTCGATTAAAGATCTGTCTGGAACAATCTCCTTAAATTTATTCCAAAACGCCTCCATTCTATTATTATTAAGAGGATGAGATCTTCCGAAGCCATATTTTGCAAGCTCATCTCCCAATAATACAGAAGTCTTACACATGAAAGTATTGTGAGACGGAATGGTTTAAGGTTTTGTCTGTACTCCTACTATTCCATCAACCTTCCCAGTAACCTTGCAACTCCGGTGGATAAATTGAAATTGATAGAGCTGACTTTAAAAATAGATGACACGCCGCGATCTCTTACTGACCTCGATGATTGGCTCTCTTTAAAAGTAAGATAATTAATACAGGGAACGCGACACCTATCAAAAGAAAAACTTCTAGCGTTAGAACTAGAAAAAAACCTATCATTATCAGCCAGACTACACATATAGTCAATATGTAATCAACAGTATCACTCCTTAGAATTATTTCCACAATTATCACACACCGGTTCCTAAAGCAAGCTAAGAAATGTAAACTCAGAATACCTTTTTATATGCTACGTTTAATATCGCCCCAATTGAAGTGTGGGATAACAGTGTTCCCATCGGTGACTTCTAACTACCTACTACAAGTGTTTCAAGACTATTTCGACAACCTGCCAAAATCGCCATAGACCCATTATCAAAAGAAACTACACGTGATGAAATCAAAAATTAAGATTCTGCATAGAATCACGATGATGCTTTTGGTTTTAATATTGCCAGCTTGAATGCTTTCACACCACTTTAGAGTAATGGTAGTAGTTGTACTAATTCTGCCCGTCAGGATGATGGAGGATCCCAGTCTTGCCTTTCAAATGCTGAGGTATAGTTTTGTCTCTGAACCACCAATAAGGGATTGGTTTACGGGCACATACACAACAGAACGCGTGTTCTTGAATGATGACATGGAATCATTCCTCCGCGCCATTTCGAAAATGTCAAGCATGCCAGTAATATACGGTTTGGCTTAAGTTATGGACGGAAAGCAAGAACTAGGGGGGTAAATTCACTCTATCTTAATATGATCGAGCAGACTAGAATGTCTTGAACACGATTTTACCGATAGATATATCTTTCTCGGTTCCTGTTCCATTGATAGATCCACAAATTCGATGAAGTATAGAAGTAAAATAGATCTCATAGCACAGATGTTACAAGTTGCTAGCGAAGGCCCAGTTTTGAAGACTAAGATGATGTATGGTGCATTGTTATCTCAGTCTCAGCTTAAAGGATTACTGTCACTCACATTAAATGCTGCATTGTTGGCACATAACAAGGAGGAACAAACTTATCAGACTACACAAAAGGGTCTGCGCTTCTTGGAAAGATACCATGAACTTTCAAGTCTACTAGGCAATCTCCCTAGATAGTATAAAGGCTACCTGAATTACACGGCTTGATGGCCAAATTCGGACTATCTATTTTTGGATTATCTGACAGTACTTCATATTTACTTGATTTTATTTAACATTCGTCGCATTTTACTCCTTAGCTACAAGGATCATTTAAAAGGAAATAGGATAACATGTAATGCAGAAATAGGGTAAGATGTAAAAGTAAACATATCAAATATAAGTAACAGCTGTCAGATAGTGGTGTAGATAATATTATGAAAAGAGTTGAAGCCTATGTATCATCAGAAAAGGCGGAAGCAGTACTTTCAGCTCTGGAGTCGTCGAATTTTCAAGCGACGTTTTTCGAATCAAAAGGGATGGGTAGAGGTGAGAAAAGGGAATTGAGCTTTAAGGGGAGGACCATGAAAATGAGATACTCCCCTAGAAACACGATAGTAACTGTCGTGGATGAGGATAAGTTGGATGACGTAATCTCAGTAATAAAGGGATCTGGAAGTACAGGTACAACCAGTTCTGGGGTAATAGTAGTATCGCCAGTAGACAATTTGATCACGCTGTAAGTCCCTCTCGCTACCAATGCTTGGGACCTGGAGAGCTATTTTGAATTTGGAGAGCTATTTTGAGCCTTTCTCGACCAGAATGAAGTCACAGACTACCCCGCTACAAGGATAATCGTGACGTCGAACGAGGTTGTGATGGTTCCATTATGTCAATCAATAATTTGTTTAAGTCGACTCTATAATAATCCAATTTGTCGGGATCATATTTTTGTACTATTTGTATTGATTCTCCTCTCTTCATTCTGTTCACAATAACACTTCGATGCACATAGCCGGTTACAAATTCAAATCCATTGATTTTAGCTTCTCTTAGAAAGTTGGTCCTAAGCTCGTGACCGCCCGCTTCACCCCAGTACCCTGGCTTAATGCAGATCCATTCCATATAAGCAGTGTTGCGTTCCCCCCAATTTTCGTCGTGCGTGCCCCTCCTTAGAGTATAATTTTCTATCGGTCCCCCCTTCACAAATCCAACTATTTTGTTGGTGACGGAAACACCCTCGCTAAAATTGTTGTGGTAATCCCTGCTGCTACTGATGGCGTTACGAGTGCCACTGTTACCGGAGCCCTCCTTGATCTTGAGCGTTATCAGAATAGCATTACGATCATGGAATGACCGAACGAATTGAGACTTATCAAGCTGTAACGGAACACGCAATTCTTGATAGATGTTTAAAACGGCATCCCTTGTGTCAGAAGATAGGCCCTTGTCAGAGAACTTTTCTACATTGCAAACTAACGACAATTCTTTCCTTCTAATGGAACTTCTTGTCTTGTTTTCATCTTCCCAAGCCTCTCTGAAAGCCTCGACGTTGTTATAGAAATTTTTCTTGTATTGTTCAGGTAAATAACGTAAAATGCCTTGAGTCATTTCTTTCTCCTCCTTCAGTGTGCTGAAATATTTGACAGACTCTTCATTAATGAACGAAGGATGCCACCCTAGAGCATGAGCATTGCGTCTTGCAAGAGTCTTTGCATGTTCATAATCTCCCAGTGCATACCCGGCCATACGTTCACAAACTGACAAGAGCCATCCCAAGTATTCATAATGTTCTCTTGTTCTGATATCATTCTCCTGTACGCCCGCGTCCAGAAATAACTCATGCATTCTCTTCTTTGCATGCTCTGCGTTCTCCCCTTTGAAAGGGTAAGTCGTACGGTATATTATCACGATTACTAGATCCAGGCTAATATCAATATCATCAATGAAATTCTTTATCTTCTTGTCATGCCTCAAAAAATATTCAACTGAATCTTCATGAGGTTTATCTGATAATTTCAGAGGATCATAGTCGTGAAAAAGAGCAGCCACGAATAGGTATTTGATGTCATTATCGCTAAATTTTCTGTATTCCACGCCCGATGCTTTCAGTTGTCCATCAAGTGCCAATAATGCAAAGTATGTAGCTTCAAGTTCATGATCTATGTTGTGATAGCCATAATAGTCAGGTCCCAGTCCCTTCTTTGAAAATTCGGACACAGCATGTCTAACAATTCTATCAGTCCATCGATCTTGCAGACCCATAGAACTGGCGAGTTCAATTATCTTGTCCTTAAGCGCTGCTTGATGGGCTACACCCATATTGTATTTAAGCCACCACGAGAATAATTTTATCCTGTTGTAGAGCTCAAACCACCAGGGAAAAGAATCAGTAAGAGGATTTTCTACATTAGCTGAATGCTTCTCATCTAGAGAATTTCTCTGGTTGTCGTCGGTTACAGTAGGTAAGATAATCAGCCCATAGTTAATGACTACGAACTTGCACTAAAGTCTTCTGTTTAGACGTCATGAAAGAATCAAATTCGCGCTGGACTTGTATTCCAATCATTGTTGTTGTGTTGTCGAGAGAACCAACATTCAATTTTTAGAACCTCGAGGTTTCCTCATTAGAGCCACATAAGCATGCTGAAATCTAGCATTTAGAGGAGCCTTCTCCTCATTGAATAAATATTCGGTACTTTTAGGTGGCGACAATGGCGCCAATAGTAAATTATATTTACTGGCTCCAATAGTAAATTATATTTATATTTATATAATATTAGTTACGATCACACCTAGAATTGTTCAAATTTTGGACAATAAAAAAAGAAGTAGGTTTTTCCAGTCTATACTCCTTCTACCATGGGAACAGCTGCAGATCGTCTTCTTCCCCAGCTGACGATGGTTGAAGTGCAATTATGTTTATGGCATTACCGTCACCGTCAATTTGAGAAGCAAGGTTTTGACAGAATATGTTTAGAGGTAATACTCCATTTCCACAGTCGTTAGCTCCAGAACTTGCCTGGCTGCTCTCATACTTTGTTGCTGATACATCGTTGATGCTAGCAAGTGATCCGACTATAGCTAGCATAACTCCAGCAATCACTGCCACTGATTTTGCATTGATCCTTGTTGTCATATTACTACTAAGAAAGATATCTCAATTGTTTATTTGCATTAGTAATGATAATGTTATCAGATAAATCTGATTTTTCATATGAAATGTACGATAAGAAGATTAATCATCAAATGATGAATGCTGTTGAATTATAAATCTACGTGATAACTCAATTTCTTCTCTTTTTCCGCAGAATCAAAGTTAGATCTGATCTGCGTCCAACCAGACAGCTAATGTAATTCGAGGTGGTATTCCATTGAAATCACTACGAGACACGTTTTCGGTACGGTTTGAGGCCAATTAAATTCAGTAAAAAACGTCTTTGGTTGGACGGCGGATTCTGAAGAGGATCCTAGTTCGGACAAGATATAGGGCGAGTATCTAGACCTAGAGTCAATATAAATTATATAGCCAAGATCGACGTCATAATTGGCAAGGTATGCGGAAGTCGACTAGATTTCACCAGTAACTTTTAGAAAAATAGCAATATCCGTTGCAGGTGTTCTGATCGGGCTCGCTATGTTGAGTACTCGACAAATTGTCTTTTTCAACAACAATCTTCAAACTCTACTATTTAATAAAGATGGAAAGGGTGCAATATCTTCGTTTAGATGTATTGCCATTAGGTACCTGAATAGTTGTCTGATATGGTAAAAAATGGTATATGCATTAGTTCTGTGCCCCTTTGGTTGGCCAGCGTAAATATTTGAATTAAGCGACCTCTAAAGATCCGTTCGTTCCCGCCCCGAAAAGCCCATCAACCGTGAATCTCTTTTTCTAGCGCTTCCTTTAGCATGTGAACATGTTTTTGCCTATCCTTCTTGATTGTTTGCCACATCTCAGCTAACTCTGACTTACCGGCACCATTTGCGTCCTTAATGTAACTGTCAATGGTATCATATAGGAAGTCAGCATCCTTTCCCAAGACTTTAAGTATATCATATGCTGTATTGCTCAATTCTGCGGTTGCGCCCTTACTCATATGCCTATTATTGTCGACATAATATTTAACAACTCCTATATTCGGTCGCTGCCGTTTGACTCAAAACGTCTTTCGGGTCATATTTTCAATCACTAGACCAATGATAATTCATCAATTGTTCGTGGAATATTTATCGCCTCTTGACCGCTATAGTGCAGTCAGTGGCGTGAGATCCTGTCATTAGGTGGGTTAAGTGATTGGACAGAGTTTCAATATTTGATGTCAATCATCAAATTCAGACCAGATGGTAGGCTAGATATATCATCTTTATTGTCGTAGAGAAAGAATATGAATAAATGAGATAATCTGGTTCTAATCTTCTTAGTTCAAATGGCTACCGCCCAGTGACTCTGTTCAATAGTAGTTTCATTCTGCCTATAACTGGAATACTGTAACTCTTTGCAACTATTGTTGGACATTCTAGATATTCTAATAGATGCAACAGATGGGGATCGTTCAGAAAACTGTATTTTGTGATACTTGCTCCAACAATTAAAAGATCCGGCTGGGCCACGTTGATCGTCGACTGGATTAGCATTGTCAAGTTCTCTATACTACTCTCCGTTTCTTTTGATAGATAAATTTCATTGTATTCAACCCCCTCCATACCTAAATGTTGTGCTTGGTGAGAACGGTCCCTTTGGTTGGGACGTTTTTTCTCTTGAGTATGTTCTTCATGACCTTTGATAATAGAGAGAAAAGTAACTGAAAATAAACCAGAGTGTTCAATCCACCTCGTAGCCCTTAGAACAATATCTGAATGTTCTCCACGATCGAACAAAACAACGAGCCTTTTCTTATTCTTGTTATTCTCGCTTCTTAATCCTTCTTGAATTGGATTCCGTGCTTGGATATAGTTACTGCTACTAGCCTTCCTGGAAATTGCTTCAAGTTGCAGATCGTCGTCAGCTCTTTTTATTGATAAAGCATCACAAGTGGCGAGAGTCTGCAGTTTCTTATTTGTTCTAAGCGTTTCAAAATCAGCCAGCAGTAGATCGATGTGTTGTTCTTCGATTGTCGCAAGAATTGCCTCGGTTGAATCATGTGATATTCTGGCCAAATAGTGATTTGTAATACCCTCTTTGTCGAGGGTATCTTCTAATGGTTTGTAGGCTCTTTTCGCTGATTCTGCAAATGCAATCCCTGCAGAGAGAGGAGTCTGTTCAGGGACTTTTATTACCCTCAATACGTCAACTTCTCCATTATTTTCTTTTGCTACCCTGATAGCAAATTTTATCAACCTGTCGGGGTTCTCCGGCGTATACAAGATTAGAATTCGAAAGTCTTTCCTTTCCAATGCTCCTTCACTAGTCACTGTGGGAGCATAATGTTCAAGTTCCTTTCGAAAGATATACACTCGATATACAGCAAAACCGATGGCAACCCAAACTATGGTTATGACCCAACTCAATGGTTCCGTAACCAGTAGGTATATTGCTAGGCCAATCTTTAGAAAGATACCAATGATTGGAATAACAGGGAAAAAAGGGGTTTTAAACCCGTAATCTAGTTTGTCTCCGTATATTCTTCGTATATTGATCGCAGCCAGATTGACCTGTGTAAAGAGTAGAAGAAAGATTACCCCAGCGGCGATAGCAATTTGATCTAAAGGTAAACCAGAGGCCATTACTGCCATTATTAGACCTGAAAGTAGAATCGCGATGTACGGTGTCTTGTTCCTAGGATGTATCGCGCTGAACTTGTGTGGCAGATTGTAGTGTCTTCCCATAGCAAAAGCCACCCTTGCTGACGAGAAGGTTGTCGCATTTAGGGCGGCCAACGTAGAAATCAATCCACCTCCAAGGACTATGAACGCCCCATAAGGAATGATTAATTCGGCAGCGGCGCTTATTCCCAATTCACCTTGATCGCCTATAAATTTCCATGAAGGTACGCCACCTTCCGGAAAGATAGCCCCAATAGATACGAATGCAATGAGACAATACAAAACAACGACCGCAGACAAAGAGATGAAAATCGCTCTGGGAATATTTCGTTTAGGGTTCTTGACCTCCTCGCCCGTTTGAACTATGACTTCGTATCCCTCAAATGCAATAAACGTCAACCCCATTGCAGCAACAATACCTGCAATTCCCATAGGCATAAAATCAGAAAAGTTCATTGTCCATCCTGGATTCGTATACATGGTCCACAAACCAGCACCTATCAGTACAAATATCAACCCCAGCTGAATTACTGTGACAATGTCGCCAGTCTTACCAGTTTCAGAAGTCCCTTTAAAATTAACGTAAGTAAAAGCTGCAACGGATGCGACGGCAATAGCCTTGTCCAAGGGGATTACACCTAGAAGTAGCAGGGTTCCCTCTGAACCAATATCTTTGAAGAGATTGAGCTGCATCAACAAGCCATTAAGAAAGGACGCAAAACTTACCGCGTACAAACTCCCAGCAACTATATGTGCGAACCATGCCATCCATCCGCTAATGAAAGCATTTGGACGAGGAAGACCTTCACGGACCCAAAGGTAACCACCACCTGCCTCCGGCATTGCTGACCCAAGCTCAGCGTAAGCCATTGCTGTGAACAGTGTAATCGTTGCATTTATTACGAATGCAATTATTACTGCACTCCCGGCTAGCCCGATTGCCGATCCTGTCAGTACAAAAATCGAACCACCGATCATGGCGGCGATGCCAACCATTACTACGTCGAGAAGGGTCAAGGAGCGAACCAAGTGATGTTCTTGAGGACGATATGAAGGCGTGGATGACTCTCCAGAAGAAGAGCTGGCCAAGTGTTACAATTAGGTCAGCGATTGTTCTGAAATTAAAACCTTCGCATATTAAAAACAATTGATTTAAATAAGTATTAAGCAATCTCCTCCCCCATCTATAGGTAATCAGAAGATCAGGAGCATAAGAAGCATGAGCATGGCAGAGACCTAAAAATTGCCATGCTGTTAATGTTTGATAATCACTTTTGTTCTGAAGTGTGTTATCGCTTTCATCAACCAAATACAATGGACTAGATCCATTATCATTGAATAATCAATTACACGAATATAGAGAGAGCGGATGAAAATTAATAGCAATTCCAGTAATCATTAGAGATAAGAAACAATTAGGGCTCCACATTTCGTAAAGCATGAAAGCGAGTGACCATATAGATTTAACCTTGTGATCATTAAATTCCATATCTCATCTTACTTTACTGTAGTCTATTAGGCTGGTCCATATGAGTTAAACCATTATTTACTTATTCTTGCTCTCTCCCAGTTCTACCACCCGTATTGGAATACATGAAGTAGTTATTTAATATAAGACGTACCCCATGATAGTAGTCCAATAGTGATGGATTGCATCCTACCTGGAATTAGATTATTACGCGACACGGTCATAAAGGATAGCTGACATAGAATCCAAACTGATTGATCTTACAACTCAAAAGTCATTAGGACTGAAGACGTTGCTAGGAGAGGGAATTTCAATAAGGGGTCGCACTCGTCGAGAAATGCAAAAAGCAATATGGAACTTACCGTGAAATTCTAATAATTTGAGTCTCAAGAATGATGCGATTGCATTGCATCGCATTTTGAAGGGAAAAATAGGATCCAGAGCAGGATTACACCAGATTTCGGAAGAGGGTCATCCGTGAATGAATCTATAGGTGAGGGTCAAGGAATTAATAAAAATAGCAATGAGGCGATGAGGGTCAGCAATTTTGGGGTTTTGGAATTGATTTACACTCCAGGAGTCGCTGCTGTTGCAGAAAAAATAAGCAGCAATAAAGAACTGGCGTATGATTACACTTCCAAGTGGAATAATGTGGCAATTGTATGTGATGGCACCCGCGTTTTGGGTCTAGGTAACATTGGGCCTCAAGGCGCCCTCCCTGTAATGGAGGGAAAGTCGGTGTTGTTCAAGCTATTAGGCAACGTAAACGCCTATCCATTGTGCCTCAATACTACCGATAAGGATGAAATCATAAGTTTTGTCAAAGCTGTAGAGCCAACTTTTGGTGCAATTACTATAGAAGATATTGAATCGCCTAAGGTTCTGGAGATAGTGGAGAGGTTGCAGCGAGAGCTTCCAATTCCAGTTTTTCACGATGATCAACATGGAGAATAGTTAATAAGCCAAGCATTAGCGAAGTTAAAGTGGTAATAGCAGGCGCAGGTTCAGCCGGCTACGGAATTTCAAGGATACTGAAGCAGGTTGGATGTAACCAAATATTAGTAATCGATAGCCAGGGAATAATCTATCAAAATAGACCAGAGAGAATATACAACAAGTATAAGCAAGAAATAAGTTCAATCACAAATCCAACGCATATGAAAGGATCTTTGGGAGACGCAATTGTGGGAGCAGATGTATTCATTGGTGTATCTGGGAGGCCAAATATACTAGATGGCAGAATGGTCAAGACCATGAGTAATGATCCATCCTTCATTAGCACTCACTAATGGAGCAAAAGTGGTTGCAACTGGGAGATCCGATTTCCCTAACCAGATTAACAACGTCTCTGTTTTTCCGTCAGTACTTCGAGTTCTTTTAGATCATCGAGTTAGAATTTTAAGCGAGGAACTGCTAGCGGCTGTTGCAATGGGTATCGCGAATCTGGTAGAACAAGAGCATTTGCACTCCGACTATATTTTGCCACCCATTGACGACCCGCGTATTCTAGCGACCGTTTCTGACAAATTGAGAGAAGTTATTAAGCTTCATGTTGACGAGAAATGACAATATATTGGTTAGCCTGTTCGTTGGGGGGCAAACCTTCAATAGTGAGATCCAAACGGTTCTAATGAATCACTCAGTACGAATGAGGCAAGCGAGGTTCTCGTGAGAAATGATAATAGATCACCTCTACCATTCTATCTACGAGTTCTTCTCGACTGTAAAGTAAGTATATGAGGATGAAGCAAGGCAGGGATATGAACAACTAAATGTGTGCGTTAATAGATCTCGAAAAGTTAGACGCGGCTCAACTTTTTTATATGTCGTTTGGGTTAGTAAGAATAAGAATAACACAAATGCGTTTCGGATGGGCGGATAAGGCAACTAAATTGCTTAATAGAGGCTTCCCACGAATGTATATTTTAAACATGCTCAAGGATAAACCAATGTACGCAAAAGAGATAATTGAAACTTTATTAATTAATAGTGGAGGAACATGGAAACCTTCTCCTAAAATCGTCTATCCATTGTTGGCTAAATTGGTAGAAGAAGATTTGCTTCATCAAACCGATGAAGGTCAGTACGCTTTGACAAGAAAAGGGATTAGAGTGGCAAGTGATGCTGGGATAGTATTTAGAACCCTCAAAAAGCAAGTAGCTTATTTTAGTAAATTTAGTACGCTGGCTAGTAATACATTTGTCACGAAAGTGAAGAAACAATTGTCTTAGAAAATAGTGGAGTTAGAGGGTATTGCTAACACTGATTTCTACTGACATTTTAATGGAATGGTCACCACTTAAAAAATTAATTGACCTATGTAAACATTCAGTGTTACTAATAATCAGGAATTAAATCGTTATGTATATATCTTCATAAAATTCGTTATGTATATATACATTAATAAAAATTGAAAAAAATGAAGGTAGGTAGTGAGATCGTGACCACTACAAAAAGAATTAATTTCATATCTGTTTATTATTCGATTTTGATCTGCTTCCCCTTCGACTTTGTTTCCTTTTTCTTATCAAAGGTAATTTCTAGGATGCCATTGTTGTACTTTGATCGGGCTGTTTTTACATCTACTTCTGTGGGCAGGTCTATCGACTTGTGATACTTTCGTGTAGGTTCAAGACTTATTACCTCTACGGTGTTGTCATAGGCATCTATTTTGATCTTTTCCTTCTCAACTCCGGGCATTTCCACGGTTACTCTAACATTTCCTTCCGTTGATAATACGTCGATCATAGGTTCTCTTTCTCCCCCAATTTTTGATCTAGATGGCTTAGCTTCAACATTGAGACCATGTATATGACCTCTCTTGACGCTACCAAACTCGCGAACTACTGGTTTACCTTCAGGCCCTATCGACATAGAGTATCCATAAACTATGGGACCTATCTTTCGGACTTTGGTTCCACCTGAAATTTCGTATTCTGAGACAAGCTCGTTGGGCGCTCGTCTCTCTAGAAGTTCAAGCGCGTCTTCCATTTCTGAAAAACCAGTAACTACTTCATCAAAGAGTGTTGGTCCAATCTCTCCATTTAATAAGGGGAGCAATCTCTTTACTCCCGAAAACCAACTATCTGGTTCTTTATTCCAAATACTCATTTTCTTCAAATTCACCTTACAGATAAATATCATTTCCAGATATATAAACGTGACTAACCGTGGGTGACTAACAAACCGAGACTGGGGATTTCTATATTTAGTAGTGAGGAATCAGAAAGTAGAGATGTCCTGTAGTAGCGACAAGACCGCAGCAGGATTAAGAGGTTGGCCCAGGTCGTCTTTGAGAACCCTTGTCAAGACAAAGAAGTAATAAGTACTGTAGTTATCAGTTAGTCAGGAACTGGGGATTTATTCACTTTGGTTAGGAGAATTGTTTCTTTCTTGCCTAGCTCCACGGAAATCCTTTACGAGTTGGGACTAGAAGCACAGATCACCGGGCTAACGCACGAATGCAAATACCCAGATTTGGCAAGAAAAAAACCAAGGGTGGTCAGCGCGTCCATTGATTGCTCTGCGATGAGCAGCCGTGAAATTGATGGTTTGATCGGGCAATTGTCTGGTACAGGGGGGAAATTTATGTTTTAGACAGCAGTGTCCTAAAGAAAGCAATACCTGACCTTATAATTGCTCAAGGAGTTTGTAAAGTATGTGTTCCTCACACAAAGGAAATAGAGAGAGCGTTCGAAATTCTGGGGTATAGACCAGATTTAGTCGTACTTGACCCTCATGATCTAGATGATATCTTGAATAGCATCTACAATGTTGCAAAACAGGTCGATAAATTTGAAAAGGGTTGTCTACTGGTGTCCAAATTGCGACAGAGAATTAAGAGGGTCGAGAGTGATGCAAAGAAGATACTAGATGAGAAAATCAAGCGGCCGAGGATAATATGTATAGAGTAGATCGAACCGTGCTATGTTTCTGGCCACTGGATACCCAGATGGTCGAGATAGCTGGGGGGATAAACGGCTCACGTGGAAAACCTTCGCGGCGCAAAAGTCTCTCGGTATCAACCAGATAAGATAGTTCTTATGCCATGCGGGTTCGAGAACCTGTATGGAGATGGACGCTTCAAATAATAATGATATATGGAGGGCATTAGACGCTGTCAAGCGAGGAGAGGTTTACGTTACAGATGCTAATGCCTATTTTAGCAAACCTGGACCTAGAATAGTGGTGGGATTGGAGATCTTGGCAAAAATAATTAACCCTGAAGCTTTTGCTGGTTTAGAATTACCTCCCAATTCATATAGAAAATTCACTTAGTTGTCCCCCAAACAATCTACTTTACGTTTAGGCTTTTACGTCGTCTTCTGATCTGATTTTGCGTGGAATCCTTGACCACCCGAGATGTCCACAATTTAGGACTGTGTCCCACTAGTTTGTTCCTAGCAAATCGCGGTATACCACGATCTCGCTCGTCTGTCGCATTAGGTAATTCTGATCATCTGATATCCAATACAACCCGAAGAGAGGTATCGGAGGCAATTTAAGATGTATCATTGGGACAGCATTTCATTCCTTCTATATGGGGCCTTAAAAAACAATGGACCATCGAAGGGGGTCTCATGATCGGTTACTAAAAATTGTTTATTCCATTAACATTAATCATATGGATGAATAAACTTAGATTAGCGTAAGATTTATTAAAGCAATTACTCTGACAAGGACTCCAGTCCAAAGGTTGTTCATAATCCAAGCTATCAAATTAATACTATTTCTGGCAGCATTTTGGACCATCTTCAAACAACAGATGACGGAGATCCCATCGATGCCGTCATCGATCGTATGAAGTATCATCGTGAATTTGAATGTGGGAATAACTCCTTTGTAGATAAAGAATTTCAGAGGCCAATTATAGATGCCCTTTCGCACAATCTGCATGGCTGGGAGTAGTTGGCAAGATTGTTAAATGGGGAGGGGAATACCAAGACTGGTAAACGCCTCACCACCAAAACCCCTGTGATTCTTGCATTAGTCCAGATTGTAGTCTTGGCGGGGATGTTGATACTTTTACTTAGCCCATATGGACAATCTCTCATAAATAGAGGAACGCCTCTGCCACAAGTTACTATTGAAAAGATCAAATTTCATGACAATGAGATAGTGATATTTATCCGTAGCTGATGTCAATGACCGAATTCAATCCGCCGCTATAGACTTAGTAGTAAGATCCAGGGGCTAAGTGAAGCGAAGGTGACGATTCCTTATCCTTGGATCCCCTGGACCCCATACGAAATAGGTATAACCACCTCAGATGGCACCAGGTTCAGTAAAAGTGTGATAGCAGCTACTCTAGCACTGGCTCCAGACGCAAATCAGGCATTACTCTTCACATCCTTGGGTGTATATGTTGGAGTGATCCCCATATTAATAGATCTTTTGTGGTATCCGTACATACGTAAGATTAGCATTGATAAATACAGTTTTTTCCTCAGTCTTCCTGCGGGACTACTTGTATTTCTGGGCATCGATGCTCTCCAGGAAGTGAACGAAATCGTCATTAAAAATCTGGCTGCTGTGTTCAACGGTCAGGCGTTAAGTGTCCTGGTAACGATTTCCTCGTTTGTTATCTTGCTTTATACATCTGAACGATTAACTCGGAGAGCCATAGAAAAATTAGTTGTTAGCAAAACTCGCCCATTGGCCCCATTCTCATCTGCCAGAGAACCATTAAATCAAGATAAATCCTCCCCAGAAAGCCGGAAGGGAGAATTTTACAGTGAAACTGCAAAGGTATCCAATTCAACGCGAGAGATACAGGTACAGTTACAGAAATACCAGCAACTTCTGAAACCACTAACAAATTCGATGATGATAACAATCGGAATAGGTCTACACAATTTTGGAGAAGGATTGGCGATAAGTGCTTCTATGCTTCTTGGCGAAGTAGCACTCAGTACATTTCTAATTGTTGGGTTCATTCTTCACAATACAACAGAAGGACTGGCTATAGTAGCCCCAATTGCAAAAACAGAAGCGAAAAGAAGCACCATGATCCGAAGATTGGCTATGATGGGATTAATTGCAGGAGTTCCCACGATAGCCGGAACTTGGATAGGAGGTTTTCTTTATTCTCCTCTTGCGGCAGTTGTGTTCTTATCAGTGGGGGCAGGGGCAATATTCCAAGTAGTATATTCATTGATTTCATGGATTTCGCATCATCAGAAGCTAAAATCTTCACCATACATCACCGCGCCAGCTGTCGCTGGATTTGTTACGGGGCTACTAATAATGTATTTTACAGGCTTACTTATATGATGGATGCTTAATTATGAATACTAGGGATGATGGGAGGAGGTCATTATATGATACATAGTGACAACGGTGGTGGTGCAGACGACACAACATCGGATGCCTCGTCAACTATACCATCAAGACAGAATCGAGGGTCGCTTTATCGAGGGAAAGGCGGGCTAGATGCTAGGCTTACTTCAATACGTGATGCCAATCGGACGATTAGAGACGACCGAACTGATAGGATGGAAGACTATCTCGAGGTGATCTATGAACTTGTACTTCAGAAGGGCTATGCGACAACAGTTGACATTTCAGATAACCTCAATGTTTCCTCACCAAGTGTTACAAGGATGATGAAAAAGCTTCACGAAACGGGGTTCCTCAGGTATGAAAAATACAGAGGAATGAGCTTAACAGACAAGGGGATAGAGGTTGCAAAAGCCATACGCAAGAGGCATGGAATCCTCGCTGAGTTTTTCAAGATGATTGGCGTTCAAGACGATATTGCTAACGAAGATGCAGAGGGAATAGAACACCATCTACATTCTGAGACTTTGAAGAAACTTGAAGATTTTGTCAGGAGCCTAAAAGCAACTCACAAGATACAGTAACCCTTTTTCCCGTTTATGTCATCATCATAAAGATATCTTTGCTGCTTTACTGAAAGTAATATCTCAATTCACGCAATCAATCCAGGTTAATATTGATCCCAACTACTTGTCCTTTAGTTCTACTTAAGAATCCTGCCAATGTGGCCATGAATCCATACTTCTTGTTCCTCAAACTCACCGCATTACCCAGCTCCTCTTGATTTGCAAGAAATGCCTTTCCATTGTACCATTGACCCTTGAGCTGACCTCTCATTCCGCACGGAGCTACTCGTACATTTGCATTATTTCTCAGGCGCTTTACCTTGCCGGTCTGACTTCTTGTTACAACACAAATCTTCCTTCCATCTACCACAAACCATACGGGTGTAGCCACAGCTTTTCCGTTTCTTTTCAAAGTCTCAAGTTTAATATAGCGATACTGAGAAAGTGTTGAAACTGGATCCGCGGATGACATATTTTTAGAGTTGAATGCGTTTTTATTATTGTTTTCCTTCTCACTACTGCGAAGATCTGAAGGCTTCGCTGCCTCGTTCTGTCAATGTTTGCAGGAATTCAACAGCAGGAGTAAGGCGGAATGGATAAAGTAAACTGCACTCCAAAATCGCTCTGGCCTTTATATTGTTCTCACGAATCTTATTTTAGTGTGGAAACTTTTGGTTGTAAATTGTAGAACGTCTTGGCCGTAAATTGAAAACACTCGAGGTTCTAAAATTGGTAAATTTTGTGAATGAGGTGATAGACTAGAATCTTTGTTAGTCGGCGTATGAATTAGGAAATTTGTTATTTGAAAATATCAAATGAAGAAGATTCCTGACACTTAATAGGAACAAAATCAATGCTGGTGATGCGGTTTTAAATGGTTAGCCAGTTGAACGTCAACATCAACTATGGCTCTTTGACGTTCAAAGCCTCCCCCCCCATTTCGTGCATGACGAGATCTCGATTAAAAGCCTCGAGAAACATGTTTTCACTTGCAGTTCCTAAATCACGAAGGTGAAGCCTGGTGTATTTTTTTCTTCTGAACAATCTTTTCTTGCGATTGCACAACTATCTGAGCCCTTGAATTGGATTCAAGCATTTGGTTCATATTTTGGACTCCTACACCTCCTAGCCATTGACTAGAAACGGAGTATCTGAGCTACGGTTAGTTTTGATTCGATACTCTAAAAGTTAAAATCGCCTCCAAAGTCCATTCCAGAATCCCCAAAACTATCAAATCCCCCTCCTTCAAAGCCTCCGCCACTACTGTCGCTCCCGGAATCTGCAACACCGGCATCATCCTGGCCTGCAGCATCAGAGGCAGACTCTGTTGAGTCAGAAGCGCTGCCGGCATCTCCAGCCATCAAGCTCTCCTGAGGACTCATTGCCATACCCATGAAGGACATCATCGAAGCAAAAAACATCATATTCATTAGACCAGAGAAAAGCATCATCGGGATCCAGGCTCTATCGGCTTCCATGAATGATTGCAGTTGTTCTGTGTTACCATTGTCGTAGGCCAGCTTAATGTCATTGACCTTCTGTTCTAATTCTCGTTTTTTAGAGTCGAGCAAGCTCTGTCCAGTCTCATTGATGATGAATTCTGTCTTGCTTCGAAAGAAGCCTTTCTTCTCCATTCTGATTATTAATCGCTGCACTGCAAGATCGCGGAGTATTGGTTCTACCTCAGATTTATCAAGCTGAGTGACCTTGCATATCTTATCCGTTGTTTTCATACCTCTGCCGATTGCACCCAACACCATAAAATGATTAGGGCTATCGTTAGCCTTAACATCTCCAGACATATAGTATCTTAATTACTCACAAATTATAATAAATTATTGGTTTGCTTTGTAATGCAACGTAATTCTCCTTATGTCCAATATGTACATTTATTATGTTGGCCTATTGTCAAGTAGTAGTATGATTCAGCAAACTCTTCACAGCTTTAAGAGAGAATAATCTAAACTCGAAGCAAATGACTGTCTTGATCCCGATTCTTGAATATTGTATATGATTTGACACTTAATTATCCTGGAGTAATAGGGAAAATATCAAAAAATACTTCAGTCCGTTGGGGATGATCTAACGGCAGGAATGCGGTCATGCGAACCTTACAATAATAATCGACAATCCATTAATTACCAAAATTAATTAAAGAACAGTCGTTACAAAGTTTCTGAGGCTATCATTATAAAGATTATGTTGGGTAAAAGAATATGAAACCCTCATCTCGACGACAGATTTTAGTAGGATTTCTTTTGCTATCTTTTTGCCTCTCCCTTGCAATATCTCCTCAATCTCTGCAAAAACTAGCTATCGCTCAAGATCAATCTCCTGGTTCAGGTTCAGCTGGGTTGATGTTATTACCAAAGTACTCTCCAAATAGTATATCTCAAACTCTAAACTACTCCCATTTCGTACCACTGAGTCCGTTAAGCAATAGCCCTGGAAATCAAGTCAAATTGCTTCTAGACTACAATGTAACTGAATCATCACTAATAGATAATCCTATAAACGCCATTTTGGAGGTGTACGCCACCAACCAATCTTTGGTAAGAACCTCATCGCTTCCTCATCCATTGACCCTAACGACTTCAGAGGGAACTATTCAGCTCGCTACCACTTTAAGTGATCACAATCTGGAAAATATAACTGCAGTAGCATTGCTTACAGATGATGAGAAGGCTATTCCTGTATCCAACGTGCTGGAGGCCAGGCTCAGCTTGGGCGAAATGGCCGCTGGTAGTTAGTTGTTACATTTACATAGCCACGAGGGCTACACATTGATGCTTAGCCTTTGTATTTACTGTAGATGAAATTAACCTTTGTAGAACCAGCTCTGATTGAGTAAGAGCTGATGGAGAAGAGCATTGATTCCTCCATTTTCCTGGTTTCATTATATGCTTTAACAAACAGATCATACCCCCAATTATATTAATCACTCTTAATTTCCGCTTTCCTTGATGAAACGGATAAGTTACTTAACAGGTCAGCTAATAAGGGAAGATTGGAATGTGATCTAGTAACATTAGAAATTTAATAGTGAAGAATTCTATGATACGGTTTCAAGTTTATCGATTAGACGATTTACACTGTACAGCTTTACATAACACTTTGGGCAAGAAATTCCAATTATTCAATATTAGGAAGTGCTTAGTAAGAATATACAATGCATTTGGATAATAGAGGATCTCCATTTTTAATTGCTTTGTCTTTTGGGCTGCTTTTGACTGTAGGATTAATTGCTAGCGTAGAGTACATGAACGACTCAGACGCCAAGAATAGTAATGGTGATAATGGCGATGATCGTAATTGTAGTGAAACAAACATAATCATTGGTACTAGAACCTACACCAAGGGAACCGAATGCAATGATATTATCATTGGTTGTCCCATTACTCCGGAAGGTACTGGGTGCAGCTCAGGTGACACACTAAGAGGGTTGGAACGACATGATATCCTGCACGGAACAGTCGGAGATGATACTCTTTATGGTGATGAAGGTAATGATGAGCTTAGCGGCTCAGATGGTAACGATCGTTTGTATGGCGGTCCAAATGACGATATTCTTATGGCCAGTTTCGGCGGCGATTTCTTGGTGGGAGATAAAGGCAGGGATGAGCTTTATGGAGGACCCGGCGATGACGTATTAATTGGCGGACCTGGGCCAGATTATTTTGATTGTGGAGATGGCTACGACATTATGATCGACTTTAATCCGGCTAATGGTGATACACACGCGGATAATTGTGAAGTGGTACTTTCTAACTTGGGTAGCAAAGAAATTCTAACCCAAGGTGAAGTAATGAAATCAATCGAAGCGCTAGGAATAGGGTCTCAGAAACATCCGATTGACCTGGAGGATATTGGAGAAACAATAAACTAATGTATGTGTCAACAGGCCAATGTCAGTCAGGCTCAAGATAATTAGAGACGGATGACCGCGAAAGAACTCATCATTTATGCCTTGGAAGAAGTTGTCGATTTACGGGGCATTGCAACCTTCCTGAGGAAGAGTATTGGAATTATGCGTAAGCTTGGATTTCGGTTGCTCCACTCCATCGGCTAACACCTAAAGTTTTATTACATCCGGGTGAACAAAGTGAAGTGTTAATGTAATGTATTCCTCTTCCATGCCTCTAGGACCCGGGGGTGTAGACGTTTTGGGAAATTTGGCAAGCAAAATGGAACAGCAGTTTAAAGATACAGAACAAGTCAGAACAGCGTTTGATGCAGATATTAGGTTGTACAAAAATAAGCAGATCGGCAAGAAGGAATTTGTACATAAGGTAGTTACCTATACTATATCCTTGTCTGCATTAAATTTCCTGGTCATGCATGTGATCCTTGAGATAAGAACGGCTCTTGAAAAGGGAACTCCGATGAAAGATACCACAGGAGGAACCGTTATGGAAGATTCATCTGGTCATGGTTCGCAATTCAGTTTTGACATTGAGGGGTTTCTCGGAAGCTCCTCACAAGGTAGATCAGGAGACGGTGGCGACATCTTGGCAAGTGGCAAGGAGCCTTCAACCTGTGCTATCAACAATATCAGCAAAGGGAGAGAAGCGACCGGATCTTGTGACAGGACCATTTATCTGAAAGACCACAAGATCAATAAAGAGTATCCCAATATGAGGTCCGTGCCAAAGCGATGTGTTGGCTGTGGAATAATTCTTCTTCGACACGCAAATTTTTGTAATACATGCGGATATAAACAGTATGATGACTTTAAAGTAAGCGAAATAGGATAGTAGGCCATACTATACCATTTGACTATTTACCCTGGGTGGATCTATATATATTCGAAATCGTAATAAAGGTAAGACAAAGAGCTTGACAAATACCTAGAAGTAGATCCAGATTTCGGCGGAAAAAAGGCCATAATAGATAAAATACTGGCGTTGGACTGCTTGTCAGAAAGAGGACGTGAGAACGTGTAGATTCACTATTTTACTTGCAATGAGGGCTTAGGCAATGATTTCAACACGATTTTCAAATCTAACCTGTCCTACTTTGCTAGACTTTGTGAAGAATTCCATTTTTCTCTTTTTAGGTCGTACTCAGATCGGGAATATTTGATTCTAGCAGGATGACCCATTACAACGGTATCCGAGGGAACATCTTTAGTAACTACCGCTGCCATTGCCACGACACTGTTTTTTCCCACTCGAACCCCCGGTTTTATTACAGCTCTCCCGCCTATAATGGCCCCATCCTCCACAATAACACCTGACATTCTAGGACTAAGGGGATAAGGATCGTTGGTAAACGCCGCCGCAGGGCCCACAAATACATTTTTTCCGATAATCGTTAAAGGAGGAATATAAACAGAACCTTCTATTCTAGTATTTTCTCCAATTTTGACATTATAATCTATGTGAGTCAAAGAGCCTATACTTACGTTGTCGCCAATTTCGGTATTACTTCCTACATATGAGAAATGCCAAATCTTCACATTCCTACCTAACTTTGCATCTGGTGAAACATAATTGACTACCTTGTTCTGATCCATTTATTCTCAATACCTATCTTTGCTATATAATTCTCTCCTCTTTGCTCCTTAAATATCCTCAGTATTCAATAGTATTAGTAGTATGATGATACCCTTACCTACTTATTCCCTTAGTTGTAGTGGCATTAGGTTATACACTTCCACCTTTTCTATGATGTGCGGCGGACATATGTCCGCAGCTAACGCCCGACTATTAATATATCATTATAATGTTAATAGTAATTGCATGGATACATATGATACCGTTAATAGTATCGATAGGATAACAAAATGACAATAACAAACAAACAAGCAAGAAGAGAACAAGTATTATCTTTAGCAAGCAAAGTCTATACTCAAAGAGCTATAGCACAGGAACTTAACGTCAGTACTGGACTTGTGAACAACGATATGCCTAAGACAGAAGGCACGGCAGGACATTAAGCAGGCAACAGCAAGACTAACTGAAGACATGCAAACATCATTAGTCTCACTACAAGACATAATCAAAGAAGCATGGAGAGATATACAGAACCCAGAGAGAATTATCAGCTGATAATCAGCGGACACAATCAGTAGATCATACACGCAATGATAAGCGTACACAGATAGAAACCCAATTCGTCAGTACGATACCCAGGCCGGCAAATCTGTCATCTTTTAAACACACGGAAAAGAACACCCAGATTCAATCCAGCACAAACACCCAAGAGACTATTGAACCTTTATTCCTTGCATACTTTTCGGTCTGAGGCAGATACAATGTCTAAATAACGTCCCATTAAAATGCAGATTATGAGGCATAGGCACGATTTTTTATGTGACGTCCGGAAGGCTTGTAATTCTCTTTTTAATATTCTGGGCTATCCTGATACTACAAAGATCTAATTAACCGATTATTTCCATTAAATATTGTTTGTTTCGAGATCATGAGCCCTTTCGATGGGATATCTTTGAATAGACTACGTACCTAACGAACGGCCCAGCATGATTTGCAAAAGGATAAGTAAGACAATGTATGATGTAGACTGAGGAAGAATACCTTTGCTATCATATTTTGCAAGACAATGGGATGTTTTCCTTGTTGGAGCTGGAATGATAATTGGGTTCACCGTTGTTGTTCTCAAATTGTCAGGATTCTTCTAGTGCCGACAAACTTTGGGGGGGAAAACCATTTACATCTATGAAAGAGAAACTAGTAGAATGATGTGGGCTGTATAAGCCAATTCATTTTTATAAGCATGCCAAGTAGATCGACATATGGGCGATCAGTTGGTAGATTCAAACGAAGCTGACTCGGAAAAGCTGGAACCTAATTTGGGCAAGATACGAATAAGTGACGAGGAAAAATCACATGTATTCACCAATAGCAAAGGAGTGCCCCGTAGTAGGAGAGGCAGGGGCTATTCCAATAAGGAAATTGCAGATGCCCTTGCAAATATTGGTTCGGTAAATCCGAATATATCGAAGGTCAGAGCCTTTAATATCCCTGTTGATAAATTGAGAAGGTCTGCCCATTCAGAGAACGTAAATCAACTTACAACAGTTTTAAATAGGTACCTGCAAAGCAAAAAAGGAAAGAATAGAGGCAAAAAACAGAGTCAAACGAAAGAGACGGCTGATACTTCCAGTTTGGTATCGAATTAGCGAAAGTCGTTATCATTAGGACGATGAAAGAGACCTATTTCAAATCCTGCGATCAAAGCTCGAGGATTTTTATAGTACTTTTCGCGAATGGTTGGTCTTACTTCATAGATCCTGATAGGGGTAGCTACCACTACTATTTTAATCAGAATACAATTCCCCAACCCCGATTTTCAAGACGTACCAGTGAGTTGTCAATCTGACTCGTAACCCCGATGGTCAAGCACCATGGCTGATCGCAAGTTGATGACATTGATGAGAAGTGAGTGATACTTTATTCAATTGAATCCTAACTCCGTTTTGAGACATTTAAGCCGTCAAATATTGAAATAATATTCCCAGTAAAATAAGATATGATGACACGGTAACATCCTATGTACAGTTCGAAGCGGAGGCTTAATTCTTGCCATGCCCCTATGGTTCCCTTTAGAATAATACTTTAATTTACTATTGTGCCGTTAAGGGAATATTACCGAAGTACAGACTCTATGTTTCAGAACCTTGGAATATGAATTAAAATTAATTGCTATAGCAACAAATCTTGATCCCAAATTCGAGGGGGGGACATTTTTTGTAACTTCTTTCTTTTAAGAATCGATAATGCGTAATGACTTATAACAGGGAAATGTCTCCCATATCTAAGGGCGAAGTTGTTAATTCTGAGCAGGAAGCGCTACGGTGTCTATGTTTTATTAACCACGGCTGTCTTTGCATGTATCATTTACACCCATGGATGGTCGTTTGCTTCTGCGCAAGGAAGCAATGTATCAATCTCTCCACAGATGGTGTTTGATGAACTAAAACATTCAACAGTCAGCGTCATGAACACAATACCTTCGAATGTTTTTAATCCCCAAATTCAAAACCTAACTGAACTAGGAACCGGCTATGTTTTTGGCGACAAGAGACACGTTATCACCGCGTACCACTTATTATCAGGGGCTAGGATTGTGGATGTAATATCAAGTGAAGGAGAAAGATACCCAGCGATGTTAGTGGGAGCTGACCCTTTCAGCGATGTGGCGATTTTAGAAGTGAATTCAACTACTTCGAGAACTACTGCATCTGAAATGCAAAGCCAATTATCGTCCTACATTGGACCAGTAAGTATGGGTAATTCAAGCGCATTGCGCGTTGGAGATCCTGTTCTAACTATCGGCTATAATTTTGGATCGACAAGTCCGTCTATGACTGGGGGATTAGTAAGTAAAACTGACTATTTATTAGCATTCCCAGCAGGTGGATTCTCTATCCCTAACATAATACAATCCGACGTGATAGTGAATCCTGGCAACTCGGGGGGACCGCTGGTAGACTCATCTGGAAAAGTGGTAGGAATGATATATGGTAGACTAAATCAGGTTGGTGTACCTTTGGGACAATTCCCTGGAATAACCGTAGTTATTCCATCTAATATAGTCAATCGGGTCGCTGCATCAATTGTTGAAAATGGTTATTATCTTCACCCAGGGATCGGGATCATTGGAGAAACACTCACTCCAGACTTAATCCAGCGTATGGTCGACTCTACAAATATACCATCTGATATGCACGGTGTATTCGTAAGTAAATTGCAGAGGGATGGGACTGCGGATTTAGGGGGCTTACAGGGAAGTGTCACAAATGAATACGGAGAGATACTTGGCGGAGACATAATAACTGCTTTAGATGGGATTCATGTAGAAAGGTTCGAGCAACTATTGGCATATATCCAGGAGCACAAGTCGGTAGGGGATAATATTTCATTCAGTTTACTTCGGAATGGTCAAACCTTGGAAAGGAACGGGATAGTTCAGACCTTTCTTCCATCTACACCTAGATAACTCGCGCAATGTTCATAATTTTGAATGACTATGGCTATGTCAATAAACAGAGAATTTGAGCCCTACTTCAAACAAAAACTTATTGTGCGGTGAATAGTTTTCGGTGAGATCAAAGAAAAGCTCTGGGGATTTCATCTCGGTGGAGAGCGCTCTTGTAATGCTATTTTCGTCTTTTAATATTCCAAAAGTGAACGCAAAGAGAGTAGAAAATGTTTCTTTATTAGAATCTAACGGACGAGTCCTTGCTGAAAACCTGTATTCTCCTATGAATGTTCCTCCCTTCGATCGATCCGATAGGGACGGCTTTGCGATATCCTCATCTGATACAGCGAACGTGTCGCTTCACTCTCCGATTTACCTAAAGATAATAGGTAAGGGGCTTGCTGGACAACGGCCGATCTCATTTCGCATAAGAAAGGGACAAGCACTTGAGATTGCCACTGGAGCCAAACTTCCTAAAGGTGCAGATTCTGTGATCATGTTTGAGGATACCCTCTCTAAAGCAAATGGATTAGTCATGATCTCCAAACCTGTCAATCGAGGTGGTCATGTATCTTACAAAGGTACCGACGTTACAAAGAAACAGTTAGTCCTGAAAAAAGGAACATGGATCACTCCCCAAGATGTGGCCTTGATTGCATCCATGGGTTTTGATAGGATCCATGTGGTCAAAAAGCCTAAGGTTGGTATACTGGCAACTGGCGATGAACTTACGGAGCCTGGAAGTAGTCCACTAAATGAGGCGAGCATTTTTGAAAGTAATAGATACATGGTGTCCTGTTTAGTACAGGAAGCTGGCGGAGAATCAGTGGATTTGGGATTGTGCAAAGACGATCCAGTTACGATATTTGAGATATTGAAATCAGCATTAAAACTGGATATGATCGTAGTATCCGGTGGCGCATCTGTAGGAGAAAAGGATTATACACCTGCTCTTGTAAATAGGTTGGGAAAACCTGGTCTTATAGTGCATGGAATAGCAATGAAACCAGGGTCCCCGACGGGACTTGGAATTATGAGAAATACTCCGATTATCATATGTCCTGGCTTTCCAGTTTCTGCGTATGCGGCTTTTTCTACGTTCGGATCACCAATATTGTACAAGTTATTGGGTACTCGGGGACCTGTTAAAGCCATATTAAAGGCAAAGATCACCAAAGACATTAGCGTTCACAAGGACTTTCTGACTTTCGTAAGAGTTATAGTGTATCGCCATAATGATATTTTCTTGGCCAAACCAGTTAGCGCCAGCGGTCCAAGTCTGATTTCTACGTTGACAAATTCGAACGGGATAGTAATTGTGAATAGCCGGATCACTAATAGTAGTGGGCTGAGAAAAGGTGAAGTCGTAGAGGTTACACTATTTAAGGACATACAGGGAACAGCTTGACCGATCTTTTTAGAGATGGAACGTAAAAGAACCAAACAGGGGCAGGTATCCTGGAAAAGCAATGATCTTGTACACTCGAGGATTTCGCTCTGGATTGGCAGCGCCAAAAGCATGCTGCTCGGCGCAGGCCAATTGGATTATATGTATTATGACTATTAATTGGATAAGACTTACTTTGAGATACACGACTTGCATGGGAGTTGAATTTTGAATCTGATCGCGGACACTGGAGGCAAAATAGGCCTAAGATTATACGCTTCGATCAAGGACCTCTTAGGTAAGGATAAAGTTGACGTAGATTGGACTGATAACATGACTACCCGAGATCTTAGAAAAAAGCTTTATGAATCATTTCCAATCTTATCATTCGTCAACGCTCAATTCACCATATCGGTCAATCGAAGGGTTGTAGGTGATAGAGAATTGATTCAGAAGACAGATGAATTAGCAGTATTACCTCCAATTAGTGGTGGGTGATCTTTACGTGAGATATCTAACATCAGAAGTAATCGATGTAAATAAGTTACTCGTAGATCGCCGAGACAATACTGTTGGCGGGACGGTCATTTTCTTAGGAACTGTTAGAGAACGTAATAGTGATAATCTCAAATTGTCGCAATTATGTTATGAAGCATATGAAACAATGGCAGAAAAGATTTTTTCTGAGATTGAAACTGAGGCTAGACTGAAATGGGAGATCGACGGGATTACAGCTTTACATCGAATAGGAACCTTGAACGTAGGTGAAGTGAGTGTGATCCTTATCGTTTCATCAAAACACAGAAAAGAAGCTTTTGACTGTTGTAAATATATAATAGATAACATAAAGACTAGAGTGCCTATTTGGAAGATGGAAATAACTGATAGGGGTAAAAAATGGTTAGGCGGTACACTTATACTCCCAACAGAGAAATAACCTTTGGGAAAATTTGGAAATGGCTAATAGTGGGATGTATGATGTAAGTGATAAACCAGATACATTTAGGACGGCTGTAGCTCAAGCCATTGTTAGAGTATCCCCACCCACAGTAACACTTGTAAACGAGGGAAAAATTCCAAAAGGGAATATATTTGAAGCTGCAAAAATTTCAGCCAATATGGCAGCTAAACGGACCTGGGATTTATTACCTTATTGCCATCCTATATCTATCGATCATATTGCCGTGAACTTCAATATGATAGCCGAAGGGAGGATCAATATCTTTGTGACTGTAAAAAACGTAGATAAAACAGGCGTTGAAATGGAAGCGCTTACGGCTGCTTGTATATCAGCTCTAACCATCTATGATATGTTAAAACCTGTAGACGACAATTTAGAGATTGAATCTATCAAACTCGTGGAAAAAACTGGAGGGTTGAATTCATTTTTCCAAATCTACGACAGGACACTTCGAGCCGCTGTATTGGTATTGAGCGACTCAAGGAGTCAAAATGAGGATACATCAGGTAAGGTCATCCTCGAAAGACTCGCTAAATATAGTGTGAAAGTAGTGGAGTACAAGATATTACCAGATGACCAACAGGTTATCGAGTCTGAGCTCGTCAGACTGTGCGACAAATTGGGAGTCGATATCCTACTCACAAGTGGGGGAACTGGAGTTGGTCCGCGAGATGTAACGCCAGAGGCTACTGCTAACGTGATTGAAAAATCAGTAAGTGGAATAGGTGAAACATTGAGGGCATACGGTCAAAAGAGGACTCCGTTATCAATGCTTTCAAGAGGTATCGGAGGAGTGAGAGGAAGTACCGTGATAGTTAACCTCCCTGGAAGTGAAAGGGCTGTAAGAGAATCGCTTGATTCTTTGTTTCCAGGTATCCTGCACATATTTCAGATGTTAAAAGGTCATTGTCATTGATTCCACTTTGGTTCTGGGTTGAAGAACGAGCAAAAATTTTTCCATATTCGCATATAACTAACGAACGAGGTGTGATTATATATTTTATACTTATATTTTATATATTTTATACTGCGCTTGGAATGTTACTCTACAATAAATCTAGGACTTGTTACAGTTTGAGTCGTAGGAACAAACAAACTCTCAATTTCAGCCAATCTATCCATACAATCCACATCATTCCTCAGATCGAGATAAGATGAATCGCTTTTTATAGCTTCTAGCAGTTCAAGCACCTGGTCATTAGTTACACCATGCTTCATATCATAATTTATTTGCCTGCAAACTCTTGTTATTCCACCGTATCTCTTATGTTGTCTTTTCTCCCAGGCAGTTGCATTTTCAGGGAGTCCTTTAATGTACTTGATAACGGTCTTCTCCATATGCTGAATATGCCATTCTTTCATAGGGAAACTATTTTGGATCAAAAATACCACTCATATCTCTATAACTTCTAGAGGTATATAAAATGACACTGGATTCGCGGTTCACATGTGCTTTAGTAGGTGAGGTGGCCCTTCTAATTACATAGCACTATCTTGAAGGTAAAATGCCGAGTGGCACGATGGTATAAAATGTTTCCTCATCTTATACCAATAATGGCCTACATTATTTTCAGTATTATTGTCCCAATTCTTACTTAAATCTTGGTGACAACTATATGAAAATATTGAAGATCCATGAGGATTTCTTCCTGGAGGCAAGATGCATTCACTAAAAGTTACCATGTTATAGGATCATGTATGTAATGATCAATCGCAGACCTGATATTGCATTCTAACTTCTAATGAAGAACAACGAGGGTGATCGTAAGTGTTACGTACCTCAAGATAGTTGCGACGTTCTGAGGGCCCAGGAGGGATTCAATAAGTTGCGAGAGGCGAATTAAGAGCGATTTAAGTATTTTTGCTTGTCGTTATGCGGTAAACTATTTACAGTCACTTTAGATTTTCAACTGATTAGCAAAGTTTTTTATTCCATAGGTACATATATCCAAGAATTATAATAGTGTGAGTCGTATCTGGTGTGTTTGGGAAGAAAAAAAAGGATTCCGGCAGCGGGGGTGCCAAGGTTAAAAATAAAAAGAGAAGCGGCAGCTATTTGGATGCTTCAAAAAAGAAGCGTCAAAAGTATCTGATGATAATAATACCTATTATAGCAGCAGTGGTTGCGATTCTGGCTATTTCAGGCACTAGATATTCGTCTGAGATAAATAAATTCGGCACTGTTGGCTCTGCGCATGAGCATGCCGCTTTCATTATTAATGTAAATGGTACGCCCATCGATTTTAGCCAACCCCAGTATCAGGTCAAGTCGAGGCTTATTCACGTTGAAGGAGGTGACGGAGGCACTTTACATAGACATACTGATAAAGTACCCTTTGGAGAATTTCTGAGAAGTGAAAATATGAATCTAGAGGATAGTTGCTTCTCGATCTCCGGGCAAACCACTGATCAGCAGGGTCAACAACAGGGACAACAAGAAGAATACTGCTCAAATGGGACGGAAACACTGAGAGCATTTGTGAATGGAAAAGAGTTAGAATCTCCATCATCGTTAGTTGATTATATACTAAAGGATGACGACAGAATCTTATTGATTTATGGTAATCAAACTGCTGACCAGCTTACTCAAGCACTTGGTGAATTGGAACAGGTTCCTATCTTGAAAGGAACTTGACCTCATTCTGTTGGAATGTTGAAATCATTGGCTTGCACATAGGTCTTTCAGATAACCGCTGGTGTCAAGAAGCGAAAAAATTGATATGTCTAATTTCGCACCCGGGTTCATTATTTTTTTAAGCTCCTTTCCTGCATCCATTTCCTTCCACCATGTTTCACCGAATTTGGTCATGACATATCTCTCAAGCTCAAAGGCTCTCACAGCAGCGATGAGATAACTTGGGACATACATTATTGCTTCAGGTAATATATGGTGCAAGAGCCAATATTTGCCCGGCATGTCAATCCCCAAATATTCCCGTGTCACCCTAGAATATAGGTCAGACGCCGCATCGATAGTCAGGCCCTTCTCCCAATATTCGATCTTCATTAATGTATTCGCAGCGTAGAATGTGATGAAGAAGAGGTCCATGAAATTGTTCTTGGCAATTATCTTGTCGATAAGGATATCACCTTTAACCCTAGAGCGAAGAGAATTGAGGTAGGAAGGATTTCTAGATAATCTCTCCAAAAACATAGAAAATATCTCAGCTATACCCATAGAAATTCGATACTTCTCGGAGTAACTGCGGCTCTTGTCTATTGAAGTAGCATGAATCGCATGTCCAGTTTCGTGCAAACAGCCCTGAAAATCGAAGTATGGACTTTCGCGCTTGTAAAGTACTCGTACGTCAGAGGGAATCTCTACAAAGAAGCAGATGGGAGACGGGTATTTGTCTTTTCTGTTTTCTATATCAAATTGAATGTTGGACAGATCAAAATTCATTGAATTCAACGTCCTCTTTACCTCCTTAACAGGATCCAAGTGTGCAAAGGCTTGTTCAATATCAGAATAGATTCGATTTCTGAAAAAATAGAAATCGTCGTAATATTCAGGATTTCTATTCAACATTTCCTTGCTCCTATCCAATAGTGCTTTTCGAAAAGGAACCTTGGCTTTTTCACCTAATGACTTTACAAACTCTAAGAGGGAATCACTTTTGAAATTCTCATTGCTCATATAAGCTGAGACGGGAGTTAAGTTGTATCCAAGATTCGACTCAGCTATCCTTGAATAATCAGCATAGGTTTGATTTATCACTGAAAATCTCGATTCAACTATTGGCGATATCTTGTTTGTTTTCTCAATGAATTCGTCGAAAACCTCTTGTCTCTTTGAATCTTCCTTCTCGTAGCTGTTAAATTGTCTCCAATTACTCCAGTTTACAGGAGCCCCATTGTGCACGTTTTTTTTGAAACTATTTCTGTATTTCTCAAGCGATGGATTTCGAGTTCTTGGGCTTTTGTTTTAGAATAGGCAATATCTTCGACAGCACCAAGAAATAATGCCTCATCTTGATTCGGAAATAGCTCAATATATGTCTTCGAATTTAGTTGCCTCATATCTGCTAGCTGTATTATGAGTCCTTCATCATGACGTAGACCTGCATATTGCTTGCACTCTTCATCCGTTTGACAGACATAAAGCATTTCGTCTAACTTACACCATTGTTCAAAGTTCATCCTATCTCACTGGAAGATGACCTATTAGAAGATTCTGATCTTATTAAAAAAGGCCAATTTCAACTCACTATAATAACGATCGTCTTGAACGACGTTACTAAATTTTTCCGCACTGATTACTCACGCGCATACCACTGGATTACCCACGCACATACCACAGGATACAGTAAAGAGTGGTATCAGAGACATCAAACTAAAGTAGCGTACGTGGCCCTCGATATTCGTCTCAATGTTTGTAGTACTATTCCCGTATGGCCTCAAGTGAAGATACCACATCCCAGATCTTTGTCCGGATATGAGATTGCACATGTCTGCTATACGTCAGCTCTTCCATTATGCTTATAGCATTAGCAGCACGAACAGACATGCTTCCATTATTTTCATCCTTTAGCATTAAGTTAGCTTCTGTTATCAGCCTTTTAATTCTCTTCGGGATCTGAATATCCTTTTTGATCGTATCCAATGTTTCAGTGGAATGGATTAACCTTTCCTGATTTTTGATATACTTCTGTTCTTTCAATTCTTGCCTCGACGGCCTTTTCTGCCGACTATCAATGGGGTTAGAGGATTTATCTGCATTTGAATTGTCAGGATAGGACATGCCGATATGATGCATCATTGATGAATTAAAATCTTTCACTTATTTTTATGTAGAAGTTTGAATCCAATGTGCCTAGTCTTCACCAAATTGGCAACCGTGAGTCGTCCTACAGAAAATGGATTCTAACAGATCCCCATTCCGTACCTATATGAAGACGTACGCAACTTTAGGAAGATAACAAAGATCTATGGCAAAATCTTCACTCTAGACCAACTAATGCTTTTTCCACTTAATCTTATGAGCGTCCTCGTGACATTTTTCCGAGCCATAGTAGTCATCACACATATAGCAGAACACTGGATAGTCTTGCACTTTTCTACCGCATGATGCACAGGAAACTGACATATCCAAGGCGATATTGACAATATATTAGGATCCAGCCTATACAAAGATAGAGATAAAGACAAAAACAAAAACAAATACACTGTTGATAATATCAATAATTGTGTCATTTATTCAGTGACAGACGGTATATCCGTTGATGGCGTCAACTGGAATGAGAATTGGAATTGGTACATTACTTGGCTTTAAGGGTTGGGGATTTGTCTACAATGCCTCAAAGAAAGGATATTTACAAAGCCCAGGTCTATGCCAGAACCAAGGATTCAAACTGCACGTTTACAACTCCCGAATGCAGGGCATAGACGAATATCTAACGTTCAGAGTGGTATTACATGCTTGAAACCATAACCCGGGAACTCTCCGTGACTTAGAGTTATTCGATACAACAGCCAGGTCTGCTGACAAGCCCAATCCATTACGGGAAATTGAGACATTGATGTATCGAATCCTCAATCGTCCTGAAGTCAAATCATCAGAAGTCATGCGCAGTCATGGACTATGTAAATTTACCATCTGAACAATGATTAAATCGAAAGTCAACCACAATCCTCGAGATTATGTAGTAAGTCCTAGACATGGTAGAGGGGTTTGACGTGCACTATGATAGGACGACTGGGGAAGATCGGTTGATTGAGCATACCGAGGCTATTCCATTATTAACAATTGACCCACACACCAAGGCTAAGGTCAAGGAAATAGAAAGCGAACGACTGAACAATATGGATCAATACAAAGAATGGCCGGAAAAGTTGAACAAGGATTACGAACTGGTTCTATCACCGCAATATAAAGCACTGGTTGATGGGTATCGTGGCGCCAAAGGGCCTTAAAAGAGGCCATGAAAGGATGGACAATTGATTGCAGAATATAAAGAGGACAAAAGGCGGTACCTGGACCAGCAGACCAAGGATTAATTTAATTGATTTTTACAAAAGACCTTAAAAAAGAAATAAAATGTACTATCTTCAGCTATGAAAAGTATGCCTGACAGTGCATATCAGATAATCCAGTGATTTTTCAATAAGTCTATGGTTTATTTGCAGAAAAACTCAATCCCTTCGTGTTCATCCAATAATCTGGATACTATATCATCGTAGGTCTCGTTCTTCTTACCTATGTTTGTTAATCTTTCGTATGCTTGGTCACTCAATTTTATTTGGTGTGCCATCCTCTTCAGTTTATCCAGTATCATGGATTATTTAAGTGAATTAGATTAAACCAAGTCAAGTAAGTAAACCAAGTCTTATGGGTAGACTCGGTGAAGTGAGGTTACTGTCTGCTTTAGATTTGTTACTTCTATTTACATCTAGTTAGTGCAACAATTAGTTATTGATTTATGTTTGATTTCGTGATTATAACCAAATTGTCTGGGTCAAGCACATTACGAAACAAATTACAAACCAATCGACTGACAATCAGGTGTCTTTGAGAGCGAATTGACGTAGGCCCGTGCTTGAAGAGTTGCTTCAATAGGCGATTGATTCCTATTTTTGTCGTTGTTGCTTTGCTTTTTGAACTCTAAAGTTTGCACTATCCATATGCTATTGCAGTAAACGCAAATCCAACTCATAGGTGGTTGAATCGCTACTGTTATCGGCCGAGAATAATGAATTTCGCTACCCAATTTCCGATTTAGGCAAAAATCAGCTAGATTTCATCTAAATGGAAATTGCCCATATGAAATACTGCGCAGCAGCGACATTTGCATAGTCCCTTCGCTTCCAATGCAAGTTGTACGCTTATTTGAACTGGTGAAGTCGAATATCTGAAACTTGTCAGTCCTGAGGGAATGCCTCGTCAATCAATTTACTCACAGGTTCTCCTGAGGGTAGCGGAGCATTTCTATCAAGCTCGTATTTGAATATGTCAGGAAAATTTATGTCCAAAATAACATTTCTACCAACAGCTATTATATGGGACTTCGGTATATCAAATCTCGAATTCGAATACCCGAACACAACTATCTTGTCATTAGTTTCTTTCATAACATGTCCTACATCATCTTCATTATTTGCCCTAACTCCTTTATTGAACAAAGACATTGGATATCTTCCTTCATACGTCGCTAGATCCACAACTTTATCGTCAGATGGCCACGGATCTTTTCTGCTACTGGGTAAGGGTTCCTTCCGGCTAACAGAATATTTTTTGATTATATCAGTAAATGGGAGACCGATAAGAACGTTTGCGCCCACCTGCTGAATTTCTTTGATTGGGATATCATATCTCTCCTGTTTCCCACCAAACACTACAACCGTATCCGGTGTCTCCCTAACAACATGCCCTATATGAGGAGCATCTAATGCCTTCACACCTTTATTGAAATATTTGCCCGAAGTCAATCTTTGTATTATTTATCATCCCGAGTTTTAAATAGTTGCCTAGACATTCATTTGCCTCCGTAGATACAGCATAGCTAAATTATTCGACGCTATAGGTAAATTCATTGCATTAATTCTTGTTTCATAGTAATTTGAATGTCCTGTGGCAAAAATCGTTTTAAGCATGAAACCGCTATTAACACTGGACTTGAGCCTAAATCCAGGGATAGATACTCCCACACGAGCTGAGGATGATCGTTCGCTTATGGATGACATTAAACGTAGTGGATTGACCCAATCAAGTCATTCACATAAAATTCTGGTGGTAGATGATGAGCAAGACATAGTCTTTACGTTGAAGACTATCTTGAATGAGGCTGGGTTTTCGGTAGACGCCTTCACAAATCCTTCTGTTGCCTTCGAAATGTTTAGACCTGAAGAGTATGAGCTAATCATCTTGGATATTAGGATGCCAGGTATTAATGGATTTGAATTGTATATGAAATTGTTGGAAAAGGATAGTTCTATTAAAGTGTTGTTTCTGACAGCTGTCAACGAATTCTCGATGTATGCTAAATTCAAGAATAGCGTATCTCCGATGTCGGGCAAGAGGTATTACTTGCAAAAACCTGTAGACCTTACGAAGTTATTGCAACGAGTTGACGACATGTTGAGTCTTTGATTACGAATTGTATTTTGTGCTTAGGATGATTTGAATTGCAAAAGAAATTGATGGAGAAAATTGATGGAGGAAAGATTCATCTACAACTATACGTATATCTATACTATGGGAGTAAATACAACGGTCACGCAAGAAATTGATAAAGCCGATAACCGCTCGGTAACTGAAAAATCCCTCACGTTAAAAGATATTTCTCCAAAATGGTTCGAGAGACTATTCGGTAAAGAAAGGGGCTTTCCCTTCCCGTTATCTCCTGTTTGGCTTAAATGGTATTTTGAATTAGATTCTCCTGCCAAATGCGTTATAGGTGAAGCACATGGCTACTCCTCTTCTTACGAACAGACGTGTAAAGAATGCGATCGTTTGGGATGGCGTTTTGGTAAATCTTTTTTTCTCCGATCTCGTAGAAGACTAGAAGACGACGTCAACGAATTCGTTCATCATTGGAACACAAACCATTTAAGATGATTTTTTATGCAGAGGAACCTGGAGGGAACTTTCGAAATTAGAATTCACAGCATTCTCCGCTAGACTAGTTTATTTCAAGAAAATTTCAAGAAAATGGGCCTGCAAAGACGTTCTGGGAGCTAACTATAATTACTAATATCGTATTTCATTTATGGTGCACGTGATTGGCACAATCAATCATGGTGAAATTTAACCCTCGCCAAAATCAAGAATTTTCTTAACTATACTTTTTAAGATGACGAAACAATCAAAAAAAATCCAAGCGTTGGCGATGATAGTTGTTCATATTCTGTGTGTAAGAACCGAAATACAGCTACAGACATCACAATACAAGTGTCCTCCATCTCAAGGTAAGCTAAAGATTGCCTACATTGATTTACCCTCAAATTTCACTAAGTTGAATGGTTGAAACTGAGAAAAAGTTATCAGTATGCACATGATATGTATATACTGTCATGTTTGCAAAGGCTCGCTGCAGATTATGCAACGATCAGGTAAGGTTTGCATTACGACATTTGAGGACCAAGCATCCAGAAGTTTTGAGCGACAAGGACGTAGCTAGGCTTAATATGCCTAAGATAATGAAAAGATTCTTTATTTAGCACAGTTACTGGTTATTATCTCAACCCCGACTCGAGGAATTTTGTTACACTCCTTGCTCTTGCTCCAGTTGGATCCCCCTTATCTTCTGTTGAATAGATTACGGATGTCCTTGGCGGTGGTTTTGCTTTTGCTTCAACTGCCCACACTGAATCGTGAGATGGCTAGCACTTATTCTTAAGCAATCTAGGATCGTGTATTTCTACGTCGAAGAATGCTTTTATCATCGATCCCCTCCAAAATCTGATTGATTCAATTGTCTTTTGCAGGTCTTGATCATATGATGTAGGAATAAATAATACTCGCTCTAGAGATTCAGGATCCCTACCGTTTTTCCTAGCTCCATCCTCAAACGCGGGCATCATTTCCTCTAATTTTTCCGTGATCAAGTTCGTTGATTACAATACCATCTCCCTCTTCACCTGCTAATTGTGCAGACCGTCTTCCAGAAGCTGCAATATACATCGGGATTCTTGTCTCTGGTTTAGTGTACAGGTTCTAATCCTTAACCGAATAGTATTGTCCCTTGAAGTTCACCCAGTCTTCATTCCACAACTTCTTGATCAGGATTATGGCCTCCTTTAATCTCTTGAACCATTCGAAGCTGGATGGCCAAGTATTTCCAGGGAGCTCCAGGGAGCTTAGAGTCAGGAAGCGAGAGAACCAAATGTTTTACCCCCTCAAGAATGCCAAATGGAGTATACGTTTTATTAGATTCTATACTATAAGAATTTTATGAGTTGCTATGACGTCGTACTTCTTCTTAGTTCGTCAATGCTTGTCTAATGTACGGAATAGACTCAGATATGCATCCAAGACATCAGTTTTCCCAGCATTCACGTTCGCACTTATACCCGACAGAAATAGACTCACGTGTTCAGGCTTGCAATTTCTATGAAGAAGAATTGCCAGTTCATTCAGTTTGGTGTTTATAATCATTTGGTCATTTGAAGTGGAGGCCCGACTCTCCGTGGATTTAGACCCTGTTCCTGGACCCGGACTAAAGGTGCTCTCTGTAGAATCATAGGAGTCGTTCCTGTCACGCATGTTGTGAGCGACCATTTGTGGCTCGTTATGCAAACGGTACATGCCAGGCCGCCTATACCGCAATGGGTCTTGAGGACGAGGGATTTGTCCACTTAGTCGCCCAATTACGTACTCGGTGGGTCGGATGATAATTGCCTGTCTATTATGCAGTCGATCATTATGCCTCCGAGCGCTTGTTCTTCTGGTAAATCCCTGGCTACACGTTGCGCATGTCCAACTTTTATCAAGAAACGTATCCATATTTCTAATCCTCTGTTATGGAACTTATCTATATAATTGTTGCCACACAGTCTCGTAGGGTGCTATACTGTGCATTGAAATACTAATTCTGCTATAAAATCTAAAGCACTATACCAAGCATTTCGAGACTAGAAATCTAGATGAGAAGACATAGAGACATCTTTCCAAATAGGAAGACATAGAGACATCTTTCCAAATAGGAAGACATAGAGACATCTTTCCAAATAGGAAGACATAGAGACATCTTTCCAGTCGGCAAGCAGATAAGGGGGGCTTGT
>Ga0315553_10000261_pt1 | contig 48593 bp, 40 predicted proteins | sample SalMarSW160140MG_FD_203099 | JGI IMG/M metagenome (GOLD analysis project Ga0315553, IMG submission 203099) | Salt marsh sediment microbial communities from the Plum Island Ecosystem LTER, Massachusetts, United States - Salt Marsh Sediment SW1601-40 ...
ACTGCTCAAAGAGCATGTAATGGAATGGCATATAAGGCAACATCGCCCCGACGGTATGAAAACCCACACTTACATCTTTAGCGAGCGGTTGTTTGCTCTCCAGCAGGACAATGGGACGTCTCCAGGAGGTGATCTCCTTTTCTTCCTCGTCATTCAACCGGGCAAATTCTTTCAGGGTATCCAGGGAGCCAAACATAACCGCAAAGGGTTTGCCGTCCCGGTCTTTCGCCTTTCTGAGTCGTTCCACCGCCTCCCCGTTCAGTGCATCACAGGCGATAAAAAAACCTCCCAGGCCTTTGATGGCAATAATCTTCCCGTCCTCGATCATGGATGACACCTGTTGAACGATCGTGGCGATGTCAGTAAAGCTTTTCCCATTCACCATCAACCGATACCAGGGTCCACAAGTTGAACAGGCAACGGGTTGTGCATGAAACCGACGATCAAGAATATCGAGGTATTCCCTTTCACACTCATCACACATCCTGAACTCTGACATGGTGGTTTTGTGTCGGTCATAAGGTAGGTCTTTGATGATGGTAAACCGGGGTCCGCAATTCGTGCAGTTGATAAACGGGTAGTCGATCCTGTGGACCTGCTTCTTCATGTCCTGCAAACATTCGCTGCAAACTGCGATGTCAGGACTGATCTCGGTAATCTCACCGGAAACATCGGAGCTTTTGATGATATCAAACCCGGTAAAACCGGTGAATTCAGCTGCTGTTTTATCTATTGATTGTATTTTTGAAACCGGAGGTGCTTCCGTCTCAAAGTCAGAAAGAAATTTTGTGATATTCCGGTCATCACCCTCCACATGCATGATAACCCCGTCATTCCGGTTCTCAACCCACCCATTCAGGCTATTCCTTGAAGCAATCCTGTAAATGAACGGTCTGAATCCCACACCCTGGACAAGGCCCCGAACCTGTATGTGATATGCCTTACTGTTCTTACTCATTCAACCTCAAATCTGACGATAACAGCCCGTTAAAATACAAACTAAACATGAAAAAAATCATAAATTTATTAACTTAAAAAAATTTATTTTGTTCATTACCTGAAGATGACAAACAGGCAAACTTCCATTGCCATACTTCTAATTGACGAGATGCCTGATTTCATCAGGAAGAATGGTATCAGCAGCGCCATTGTTGCGGTGCCCGGACTGGCTGCCCATCAAACAATTGAGGTAATAATCAGATTACACCCGAAAACAAGGAATCATACATTATGATGAAATCTGTTCAAGAAATAGTCAGGAAATATGATGGAGATCCCTACAGGCTTATGGATATTTTGATCCAGGTCCAAACGGAATCCGGATTTATTTCACAGGAAGCGATCCAGGAGATTGCAAAACTGCTTAACATTTCCCAGGTGGATGTGGAGCAGACAGTAACGTTTTATCATTTTTTCACCCGTCAACCAACCGGGAAATACACAGTATACCTGAATAACAGTGTGGTTTCCAATATGATGGGAAGAGAACAAATTTCCACCGCGTTTGAGAAAGAGTGCGGTATCAAGTTCGGAGAGGTTACTCCCGACGGATTGATCGGATTGTTTTATACCTCCTGTATCGGGATGAGTGATCAGGAGCCGGCAGCTCTGATCAACGGGAAAGTCTTCACGAACCTCACCCCGTTCACTGTCCGGGAGATCGTTCATAAGATGAAAGAGGGAAAACCGGTTGAGGAGATGGTCACATCAAGCTTTGGAGAGGGACAGAACCGGTCTGACCTGATCCGGTCGGTTGTCCGGAACAACATACGCCGCATAGGTCCTATTCTTCAGGATGACTATGTGACGGGTACGGTACTCAGGGAACAGGTCGCAAAACGATCCCCCGAGGAGGTAATTGAAGTTGTTAAAGCCTCTAATCTTCGGGGACGGGGAGGTGCAGGATTTCCTACCGGATTAAAGTGGGAATTCTGCCGGAAAGCCGAAGGAGTCGAAAAGTATGTGATTTGTAATGCCGATGAAGGAGAACCTGGAACATTCAAAGACCGGGTGATTCTCACCGAGCGAGCCGGTCTGCTGATCGAAGGAATGGCAATTGCCGGGTATTGTATCGGAGCTGCTCAGGGGATCATTTACCTGAGGTATGAATACAGGTACCTGGAAAAACAGGTGAATGCCATGCTCGAGCAGGCAAGAACCGATCATATGCTGGGCAAGGATGCCGGGGGTATTAAGGGATTTGATTTTAATATCCGTATCCAGTTTGGTGCAGGGGCATACGTATGTGGAGAGGAATCAGCACTGATCGAATCGGTTGAAGGAAAACGCGGAGAACCAAGAAACCGGCCACCCTTTCCTGTTGAAAACGGCTATTTCCATAAACCGACCGTGATCAATAATGTGGAAACCCTTTGCACGGTTGTGCGAATCATCCAGCATGGCAGTGACTGGTTCAAGTCGCTGGGAACAAAAGAATCCACCGGAACAAAATTACTGAGCATTTCGGGTGACTGTAAATACCCGGGTGTATATGAGGTAGAGTGGGGATTCACCATCAATGATATTATTAACATGGCTGGTGCTGAGATCCCTCAGGCAGTGCAGGTAGGCGGACCTTCCGGTGCACTCATTGCCCCTTTTGAATTTAACCGGATACTCTGCTTCTCGGACCTTTCCACCGGAGGTTCGGTGATCATCTTTGGACAATCCCGCCAGCTTCTGAAAGAAGTGGTATTGAATTTCACCGAATTCTTCATCGAAGAATCATGCGGTTCGTGTGTTCCCTGCAGAAACTTTCCAATCTTACTGAAAGACAAACTCATCAAAATTCTCAACGGTCATGGCGTAGCCCAGGACATTGATGATATGCTTGAGTGGGGCAAGGTCTTAAAAGTGAATCGTTGTGGTTTAGGCCAGACTGCCGGAAATCCGATCCTGTCAAGCATCAGAAATTTCAGGCACCTGTATGAAGAGAAGATCCAGAAAGACAAGACGTTCGACACCGGATTCGATCTGCGAGCAGCAGTGATTGAATCAAGCGAAGCGGTTGGAAGAATCCCTCAACTTTAAATGTTGAATTATGAAAAAAATCGTTAAAATACACATTGATGGCCTGGAATGCCTGGCTGAAAAAGGAACCCATTTGATTGATGTAGCCCGGCAGAACAAGATTTTTATTCCCTATCTATGCAATATCCCGGGTGTCGAACCAGCAGGTTCCTGCCGCATCTGTACGGTAAAGGTGAACGGCCGGTTCATGTCGGCATGCACCACCCCAGTGGAAGATGGAATGGAAGTTGAAAATGATACGGATGAACTCAACGATATCAGGAAATCGATCGTGGAGGTCCTCTTTGTTGAGGGGAACCATTTCTGTCCTTCCTGTGAAAAGAGCGGAAACTGCATTCTTCAAGCGTTAGCATACCGCTTTAAGATCATGGTGCCACGATTCCCCTACCGGTTTCCCGTCAGGGAGATCGATTCTTCTCATCCCAAAATCATCAAAGACCATAATCGGTGCGTCCTGTGTAAACGTTGCATCCGTGCGATCAAGACTGAAGATGGAAAAAGCATTTTTGCATTCCGTAGCAGGGGACATAAGCTGGAGATAGGGATTGATCCGGAATTAGGAGACCAGCTAACCGACAGCATGGCACAGGAAGCCATGGATGTATGCCCGGTGGGATCCATTCTCCGCAGAGAACAGGCATTCATCACACCAATTGGGAAGCGAAAATACGACAATAAGCCCATTGGATCCGATATTGAAGTAAACGAGTGAAAACATCAACTACTTAATCATGAGCAAACCAATTATAGCAACCACTTCACTGGCAGGATGTTTCGGATGTCACATGTCCTTTCTGGATATCGATGAACGCATCCTTGACCTGCTTGAGTTGGTGGAATTCAACAAATCTCCCATCGATGACATTAAAAAATTCACCAAACCGTGTGATATTGGATTAATTGAAGGAGGTTGTGGCAACAGTGAAAACGTTGAAGTGCTAAGGGAGTTCCGGAAGCATTGCAGGATCCTGGTATCGCTTGGTGAATGCGCCATCATGGGTGGATTACCCGCTTTGCGGAATGGTATCCCGGTTAAGGAGTGCCTGGAAGAAGCCTACCTGAACGGTCCGAGTGTGGTGGGAAACAATGAGGAGAAAATCATGCCCAATGATGATGAACTCCCCATTATACTTGACAAAGTATATCCTTGTCACGAGGTGGTCAAGATAGACTACCATCTTCCGGGTTGCCCGCCAACGGCAGATCTGATCTGGCAGGCACTCCATGCTATCATCCTGGGAACTGAAATGGATCTGCCCTATGAAGTTATTAAATTTGATTAACAGGAGACCATTATTATGGCAAGAAAAATAACGATAGAACCCGTAACCCGGGTTGAAGGTCATGGCAAGGTAACCATCCATATGGACGATAACAACAATATCGTGCAAAGCAGGTTACACATTGTTGAATTCCGTGGTTTTGAACGGTTTGTTCAGGGAAGACCCTACTGGGAAGCACCGGTACTGGTACAGCGCCTTTGTGGTATCTGCCCCGTGAGTCACCACCTGGCTGCTGCAAAAGCCATGGACGTCATTGTGGGTGCGGGAACCGGTGACGGGCTGACACCAACCGGTGAAAAAATGCGCCGGCTGATGCACTACGGACAAATATTCCAGTCCCATGTGCTTCACTTCTTCCATCTTGTATCTCCCGATCTGCTGTTCGGTATTGATGCCAGTCCGGAGATAAGGAATATCATCGGTGTTTCTATTGAACACAGAGATCTTGCCATCCAGGGTGTTATGATGCGGAAATTCGGACAGGAAATTATACGAGCAACAGCCGGAAAAAAGATCCATGGAACCGGAGCAATTCCAGGCGGAATAAATAAGAACCTGAGTATTGAAGAGCGTGATTTCTTCCTGAAAGGAGACGATCCGTTCAATGCCGACCACATGATCACCTGGTCACTGAGTGCGGTCGAATTCATAAAAGATTATCTAAAGAAAAACCGTGAATTAGTGGACAACTTTGCTGCCTTTCCATCCAATCACCTCAGCATTGTCCGTAAGGATGGAGCAATGGATCTGTACCACGGGGTGCTGAGGGCAGTAGATCATAACGGGAAGAAGATCCTGCATGACGTGGATTACCAGGATTACCTTGATTACATCGGTGAAGAGGTAAAATCATGGACTTACATGAAATTCCCATTCATTAAAAAACTGGGCAAAGAGGATGGGTGGTACCGCGTCGGTCCCCTGGCACGTTTGAATGCATGCGATTTTATTCCGACCCCACTGGCTCAGAAAGAATTCGAAGAGTTCAGGGCATATACCGGGGGGAAACCCAATAACATGTCACTGCACACTCACCGGGCAAGGCTTATCGAGGTACTGCATGCTGCCGAGATGATGAAAGAGTTACTGAACGATCCGGATCTGCAGGGGGACAATCTCGTGGTAAAGGGAACAAAAACCAGGGAAGGGATCGGTTTGCTTGAAGCCCCGCGGGGAACGCTTTTTCATCATTACCGAATCAATGACGATGACCTGATCGAAATGGCAAACCTGATCGTTTCCACAACCAATAACAATACACCAATGAACCGGGCAGTTGAAAGTGTAGCCAAGCAATACATGACCGGTCAGACCGAAATCACCGAACCCATGATGAACGCGGTAGAAGTCGCGATCCGGGCATACGATCCATGTATAAGCTGCGCAACACATGCCCTGGGGAAAATGCCACTCGAGATCGAACTATACGATTCAGAGAATAATCTTCTTGACAAAAAACAAAAATAGGTTGAAGAAACCTCCTACAGTATTGATATACGGCTATGGTAACCCGGGGCGCCAGGATGACGGGCTGGGAAATGCTTTCGTGGAGAAAATGGAGCAGTGGGTGCGGGACGGGAACATCTCCTCGATAACCTTTGATTCCAACTACCAGTTGAATATTGAAGATGCAGAAGCCATCGCTGATAAAGACCTTGTTATCTTCGTTGATGCTTCAGACGAACCGATCGACGATTTTTGCCTCACCCGCGTAAACGCATCGGAAGCATCCGTCGAATTTACCATGCACGCAGTATCCGCTTCCTTTATCCTGCACCTGTGCAACCAGCTTTTTGATAAATACCCGGAGTGCTATCTTCTGCATATCAAGGGGTACGAATGGGAGTTCAAGGAGAACCTTTCCGGGAAGGCAAAAGCAAATCTCCTGAAAGCCTTTGATTTCCTTTGTGAAAAACTCCGTTATCCGGAAAGCCGGATCGACCTTTTCAAAGCATTGGTTGAATGTTGATTTTAACACATAACCTAAACAAAATAAAACAGAGCTATGAATCTCACTACAGAGTATATGGGATTAACCCTGCGCAATCCCATTATTGTTAGCAGTTCAGGACTTACAAAATCGGTTGACCGCATAAAGCGAATCGCAGAAAGTGGTGCCGGAGCCGTAATCCTGAAATCTCTTTTCGAAGAGCAATTGATCCACGACCCAAAAGCACTGATGGAACAGGAGGATATGTACTTCTGGTATCCCGAAGCTATCGAATACCTGAATAAATTTTCTAAAAAGGAGGGTGTTGATGCTTACCTGAATCTCATCAAAGAGACGAAGGCCTCCGTTACTATACCGGTATTCGCCAGCATCAACTGCATCTCAGCCAGTGAATGGACCTCCTTTGCTTCCAGAATAGCGGAAGCCGGGGCGGATGGACTGGAACTGAACATTGCCATTTACCCCTTTAACAAAGAGGTCGACAGTCAGACGATTGAAAACATGTACATCCAGATCCTCAAGGATGTCAAAAAGAATTGTACCATTCCGGTTGCCGTGAAACTGGGTAATAGTTTTACCAACCTTTATAAGATCGCCCATCACCTAGATGAAGCCGGTGCCGATGCGCTTGTTCTCTTCAACCGGTTTTACCGGCCGGATATCGACATCAACAAAATGAGCCTGGTATCAAGCAACATCATCAGTTCGCCACAGGAGGCAACCGAAGCATTGCGCTGGATCAGCGTCTTATCACCGGAACTGAAGTGCAGCCTGGCTGCCGGTACCGGAATTCATGATTCTGGAGCGATCATCAAACAACTCCTGGTTGGGGCAGATGCAGTACAGGTAGCCAGCACACTCTATAAACACGGCATCGAGTACATCAACAAAATCATTGATGATATGATCCAATGGATGAAAAAATTCGGATATGATGTGGTGAGTGATTTTCAAGGAAAAATGGTTCGGAAAGAAAATGCTGCTGCTTTTGAACGGATACAGTTCATTAAGAAGACGATGGGGGAAATGGAATAAGTTCAGGGTACAGAGTTCAGGGTACAGAGTTCAGGGTACAGAGTTCAGAGTTCAGGGTACAGAGTTCAGGGTACAGAGTTCAGGGTACAGAGTTCAGGGTACAGAGTTCAGGGTACAGAGATAAAGGTACTATAATGGCTACAATTAAAAGATTTGAGGATCTGGATTGTTGGAAAAAGGCGAGGGAATTATGTAAGTTTATTTTTCAGATTCGAAAAAAGATCATTGCAAAGAAAGATTATGGTTTAGCAGATCAAATGCTAAATTCATCCGGTTCGGTAATGGATAATATTTCGGAAGGTTTTACCAGAGGAGGGAATAAGGAATTTTGTCATTTTCTATCCATTGCCCGTGGATCTGGAGGTGAATTGCAATCGCAACTTTACAGAGCGTTTGATTCTGAATACATCACAGAAGAAGAATTTCAAACTGGCTATGAGCTGGCCGATGAAACAATCTCATTACTATCCGGGCTGATTAAGTACTTAAAAGGAACTAACCAAAAAGGTTACCGATTTGACTGATAACTCTGTACCCTGAACTCTGTACCTTGAACTGTTACTACTTCTACAACCCCAAAAACTGGATCCCGATTCCACTCAACAGGATAATGGCGCCGGCGATGGCATGTGTAAACCGCTCGAGCTTGCCGAGGGGCAGAAAGCTGATTCCAAACGTGCTGACCAGCACAATGGATAACATAGTGAGTATCGTTACCAATCCGAAAACGATGCTGATCAGAACCAGGCCTGACATGCTGTTTTGTGCTGCTGGATACATCAGTATTGGAATTAGCGGCTCACAGGGGCCAAGGATGAAAATGACAAATAATATCCAGGGGGTAAGGTTCTTTTTATGATCATCATGAACATGTACATGGTTTTCCTGATGTACATGATCGTGGGTATGGTAGGTTCCATTTTCGTGAACATGAATGTGCTTATGCGGTTTGTTACGGTAAGCTCTGCGGAGTCCCCAGATAAAATAGACCAGCCCGAAAGCAATAAATAACCACCCGGCTATGCTGCCCCGCACCGATTCGATGCCCGTTAACCTGTTGATGCCGATCCCAAATGCAATTCCTATCAAACCAAGAAGGATTGAACTACCGACATGCCCCACTCCGCAGGCAATGGTAACCCACGTTGTTTTAACCATAGACCATTGTCTGGCTCTGGCCATGACAATAAACGGCAGATAGTGATCCGGCCCCAGCAGGGTATGAAAAAACCCTATGGATGCTGCAGTTACGAGCAGTATTTGAATTTCAGTTGAAAGCATAACAAATTAATTTGACAAAGATAAAAAAATCATTCAGTAATAATGCCAGCACCGGTGAGCCGGTTAACGGTTTTCCCGGCACATTCCAGGCAATATATCTTTCCCTCCTTTTCAATGCTCCGGGAAGCCATGATGCTCTCATTGCAGTTTGAACAAACCAGGCTTTCATGCAAAGGAGCATATTCAGGGACAGCAGTATCTTTCAGTGTCTGACGTATAAACAAATGATCAAAATCCAGATCAAGAACGGCAAACGCTTTTTTGAGACCCCCGGTTTTGAACTCTGTAACGGTTTCAACGCTACGATCGTGATCATCGACAACCTTATCGAATGCAGATGAAAATTCAGGATAAACAGCATGCATGTATTCCTGTGCTTCCTGCTTCATCACAAACCGTATCCCTTCCCCGTTTCGATCCACCAGGGAACAGGCTACTTTGCCGGTATCTTTGAAAATCAAAGCATTATTTCCAAAACTACAGCCTGTAACAAACTGAATACCATCCGTAAAACAGTTATTGGTTTCAACGATGGCTAACAGCTCTTCCAGTCCGTCAGAATGCGGATCCAATTCCTGCATAGCGTGTGCACCGGCGATGACACCCAGAGCCAGCCCCGGACAATAATGCCCATGCAGTTGTGCCGCCATGATCAAAAGCCTGTCCAATCGTCCTGCCTGGATGTATTGTCCGATCTCCTTTCTTGGATTTGCTTTCATGTTGTTATACCGGATTACTTCCAGTTCCTCATCGGAAAAGGTTCTATCAGAGGGCTTAATATCAATTACCGGGGAACCATTCAAAGCATCCAGACCCGATACCACCAGCTCTTTATCTGACCGGCTGAGTAATTTAACCGTTGAAAGGCCTACAGGAGACGGCCTGTGGGGGCTCCTGGAGGCGAATACTCCTTTTACTTCACCCGAGAAGACCGGGCCCTTCAGGTTGAAACCTTTTGAACGGTCGAACAGGAAAAGGATATCGAGGTATTTCGAGTCCTCAATCCTGAACAATCCTTCAGAGAACTCACTGGAAACCTCTATCATGCTCTCCTCCGCTTTTATCACAGCAGGTTCTGCCGGCTCATTAAACCGGTTTTTAACAACGCCTATCTGGGTAAATTGTTGCACAATTGGTTTTCAGTTTCCACCTGCCTACGCAGGCAGGGCCTATTCCCTGTCAATCCCTTCGGGACGTTTTATTAGTCTATTCTACACAACTCATCCCGAATTTCCTTTTTTATCGAGTACCGAGCAACGAGGACCTGTCCATTTTGTCCTTTCCTCACTGCAGACTGCTGACTGAAGACTGGTGACTTTTCTCCTTCTCTCCCCCATTCACTTCTCACTTCTCATTTCTCATTTCTTCTTACCAAGTACCCAGGACCCAGCACCAATTACTTTCCCCTCACTCACTCCACCAATTCCATCTCCTCAAGCAGGTATCCGGCGCCGGCAAATTTATCGATGATAAACAGGGCAAACCGGATATCCAGGGAGATGTTTCTGCATTTCTCAGGATTGTACATCAGATCACTCATCACCCCTTCCCATGCACGGTCAAAATTCACTCCGATCAGGTGTCCTTCCGCATTGATAACCGGACTTCCCGAGTTTCCCCCTGTCGTATGATTAGTAGCAATAAAACAGACATGCATTTGATTGTTTTCCCCATACCTCCCGTAGTCGCGGGCACGATAGAGTTCCTTCAGTTTATCCGGCACATCATAATCGTAAATTTCGGGATTATCTTTCTCTATGATCCCTCCCAGGGTAGTGTAGTGAAGAAAATATTCTGCATCTCTCGGGTAGTATCCTTTAACCTTCCCATAGGTTACCCGCAGGGTACTGTTGGCATCGGGATAAAACACCTTTTCCGACTGAAATTCCATCTGTGCCTTCATGTAGATCCTGTCCAGTTTACGAAGATCCTCATTCAACTTATTGTATTCGGGCAGGATCTGCAAAACATCTATCATGCTTGCTTCCATAAACAACTGGCAGGCGGGATCTTTCAGGATCTTTTTTGCCTTTTTTGCCGTAAAGGAAGCCAGGAAATCAAGCACCTGTTGCTGATCAGCAAAAATTGTTTTCTTATAGAACCAATCGGCATATCCGTTAAAATCACCGGAATACTTCTGGTTAGCCTGTTTAACGCTTTCCGGTTGATATTCCGGAGTTACGTTTTCACTAAAGAGAGTAAGTAATGCCACGAACAGTTTTTGATCGGTCGGTTTATCATAATCGTTAAAGAACCGCTCAGTCTGTGATGTAAGTCTTTCTACCGCATTCCCGATTTCCTCATCAGCGGCATCCGAATCAACAAGATCTGCAAGCGACACAAACTGACCTGCAAACGAAACGACTTCAATCCCTCTCCTGAAAAATGTTTCATTGTAATAATTATCCAGAAAGGTATAATCGGTTAATTGCTCGTATATTTTTTCATACTGGCTCAGTATATCTCCATATGCTTTTTTTCTCGCTTCATCCGCATCAGCCCACTCCTGGAATGCCTCTTCGAACTTCTTTTTCTTTGCAATGGCATCCAACTTTTCCAGCCCCTTAGTCTCTCCTATCCATCGTTTCCAGGAATTGCTGATCCCGGAAGCTTTTGAAGTATACTGGATCCGGATTTTAGGGCTTTGGTTCATTGCAGCATCAATGATCTCAATTTTTTTACCCCTCACTTTTATGAATTCCGGATTTATGTGCCGGGACAACATTTCAAGATGAAATGAAGGCTTGTATTCGAAGGTGCTGCCGGGGTAGCCAAAGACCATGGTAAAGTCATCTTCCTGAACTCCTTTCAATGAGATGGGAAAGAATTTTTTCGGTTTATAGGGTACATTTTCAGCGGAATAGGGTGCTGGCATGTTATCTTGTCCGGCATAGATCCTGAACAGTGAAAAATCACCGGTATGTCTTGGCCACATCCAGTTGTCAGTATCCCCTCCAAAACTGCCAATAGCTGCCGGAGGGGCACCCACCAGTCGCACGTCGTAGAACACCTCATTCACAAACAGGAAATACTGGTTACCCAGGTAAAAGGGTCTGATGTTTGCTGTATAGTGCGTTTCGCGGGTTGCCTCTGCAACCAGTTCGTTACTTGTATTTCGAATCGCCTCCTGCCTTGTTTTCTCATCCATCCCATCATCCAGGACATTCAGGATCTCATCCGTAACATCTTCCATCCGGATCAGGATGGAAACCCGTAAACCGGGATTCGGTAATTCCTCATCCCTGCTCATTGCCCAGAAACCATTTGTCAGGTAATCGTTCTCAACAGTCGAGTGTGCCCGGATGCGGCCTTCTCCGCAATGGTGATTGGTAATGATCAACCCCTCACCCGAGATCAATTCGGCTGTACATCCCCCAAAATTGACCACGGCATCTTTCATGCATGCCTGATTGATGCTGTAAATATCTTCAGCAGTCAGCTTAAACCCGTTCTCCTGCATGATGCTGATATTGTATTTTTCGAGAAGAAGTGGGATCCACATCCCCTCGTCTGCCCTGGCAACGAAATGAGTAATGATTACCAGGGTCAATAAACCGGCGATTATTCTTTTTATCATAATGCGAACATTAAGGATTAAAATTTTTCAGTTCCCGATATAGTTTCTGGATGGGAAGTCCCATCACGTTAAAATATGAACCATCGATTTTTTCAATGCCAATATAGCCGATCCATTCCTGAATACCATAGGCACCGGCTTTGTCATACGGTTTATACTCCTTCAGGTAATGATCAATCTCCTCTTCAGTAAGGGCTGCAAAATAGACATCGGTGGTTGCATAAAAGGACACCTCTTTGTCCAGTGAAAGAATGCAGACTCCGGTAACCACAGTGTGCTTGTTCCCCGATAATTTCTTTAAAATCCGGAAGGCATCTTCTCTATCCGTGGGTTTGTTAAGGACACTCCCGTCGCACCATACAATTGTATCGGCAGTGATCAAAATGGTATCCTGACTGAGGGTTCCGGAGAATTCTTCTGCTTTTTTTCGTGCCAGGTATACCGGTATCTCTTCGGGTATCATGTCCGGGGGATATTCCTCTTCCACCTCATGGTTCTCCGCGATCTCAAAATCAATTCCAAGTTCTCCCAACAGGAAATGACGACGCGGTGATTTTGAGGCGAGAATCACCTTCTTACCTTTGATATTCTCCAACATTGACAACACCTAAAACCTAACGGAAATGATATAATAAACAACCAATGAATAGAAAATTCCGGCTAACATGATAAACTTCGACAGGTTGCTGGCAAAATGATAATCTGATTTTTTATCTGCTTTAACTATCCGGTATGACAACAGAATGTAAGGTAAAAGCAAGGTTACACTCATATAGATCAGGGTGATATTATCTCTCAGGTAGTTGAAATAGACAAATACCAGTGCTGCAACGGTGATGATATGTAAGCCAACAACAATCCATTTTGATTTTGGAACACCAAGCACAATGGGCAAGGTTCTTCGACCGTATGCACTATCCCCTTCAAAATCCTCGATATCTTTAATGATCTCCCTCGTCAGGGTTGTAATGAAGGCAAAAAAGGAGAACCCGGCGACCCATGCTACCAATACACTGAGGGATGTGTCGTATTGCAATAGCAGATGACCATACGATCTGTTCAGCAGCGGGATCTCAAACAGCACTACAATAATGGGTACCAGTGCGGTAAGCAGTGCAACGATCAGGTTACCAATCAGAAACTGCCTTTTATAGGTAGTTGAATAGAACCAGAGTAAACCGGAAACTGTAATGAAAATGATAACCAGGAAGGGCATTCCCACAAAAAAGGAGATATAGACTCCAATACCGATCCCCAGGATGTTCAGTATGATATGACTTGCCATAGCCATACGCCGGGGAATGACCTTGCCCACGATCACCTTTCCGGGATGATTGAGTAAATCTGTCTTGGCATCAAAATAGTCATTTATCACATAACCAGCTGCTGTAAGGAACACCGTTGAGAGAACAAGAAGGAAAAAATTGAACTCACTGAATTGCAGCTCAAATGCCGGTAAGCGGATGGCTTCGTTGTTTTGTATGACAGTCAGGTGGCTTAATATGGGATGGATGATACACCATCTCATCATATATTGTGTAAGTGCAACGATAAACAGGTTTTGAATGCGTATGAGCTTTAAAAAGGCGATCATAGCGTTATCGTTTACCAGGAAAAAGCATCAGTATCCATCCATTTATTGTGCAGCCTGAGAACCTGTTCCAGGATATCCCTCACACAACCATCTCCCCCATTATAATTGGAGATGTACTTCGATATCTGTTTGATCTCAACTACTGCATCAGCCGGACAGGTTGGAAAGCCAACAAGCTGCATCACTTCAAAATCCGGAAGATCATCTCCCATGTAGAGCACTTTTGAGGGATGAAGATCATATTTTGTGATGAACTCCAGGAAATCCTCTTTCTTATCGTGTGCCCTGAGGTAAATGTCTGTGATACCCAACCCTTCAAACCGTTTCCTTACCGCATCGGAATTCCCACCGGTGATCACTGCAATGGGATACGATTTTTTAACTGCAAGCTGAAGAGCATATCCATCTTTTATGTTAATGGTTCGCATGGGTTCTCCGTCCGGGTGCAAGGGCATGATCTGGGAGGACAACACTCCATCAACGTCAAATACAAATGCTTCTACTTTTCTAAGATCCTCTTTAAAGTTGCTCATTTACCAGGTTCGTTGTTACGGATTCGGAACGATATTGTTTTCAAACGACAAGCCATCCTATCTGTCATGGGCAAGAGAGTAGATACTGCGGCTGAGTAAGTCATATAGTTCCCTGATTTCGGGGGAGAAAGATAATAAATCTAAATGCTTTTTAATAACAATTTGGTCATTTCTTACCGCAGGTCCCGTTTGCCCTTCACCCGGGTGTATTGTCCTGATTTTACCTGCTGTTTCATGAATGAGTGGTAACAACAGGTCAAAGGGTATGTTTTTTTTATCAAGGATCAGGGAGGCAAGGTGGTAAAGATGATTTGTAAAATTACAGGCGAAGACGGCAGCAAGATGCAGGTAAAGCCGATCGGTGCTGTTGAGTTTTATAATCCTTTCTGATACCTGTTGGCCAAGATGCGACAAAGTGGCTTCACTCTCTTTGTTATTTCCTTCAACTGCCACAGGGATGTTTTTGAAATCAACAGTCCTGTTTTTTGAAAAGGTTTGCAGGGGGTAAAACACACCATAGTTCTTCGCCTTGCCGCGGAAGATGTTCATTTCCATACTCCCGGAAGTATGGACCACGAGTTGTGATTTGATGTTGATTTGATCTGCCAGTTGTGGAATGGCCGAATCGGAAACGGCAAGAATATACAGATCACCCTGTTCTGTGATCTCCGAAACCTGATCAGTCCAGGAAGAATTCAGGGTAACAGCCAGGGCTCTGGCATGAGCAGCGGTTCTGCTATACACCTGGATTATCTGGTATCCGGCATCGAGTAATGCTTTGGATAGTTGACAAGCCACATTACCGGAACCTACCATGACAATCCGTTTACCGGAATATTTATCCATTATGCTAAACGTTTTTTATGCAAATAAAACGAGCAGTGCATCGATTGGATTAAAAGAAGAGAGGGCAATGGTTCAACCTCCCGAAACGTTCTAATCATCTAATTTATACTCAGCAATGCTTTTCATATCAAGAAGGTAGGAAGTCTGGGTGTATGGATTATTGTAACACTGGTAATGGGCTATTCCCGATACATAAACAAGGTCTCCCTGGTCAAACGTTGCCAGGGTATCCCGAAATTCCTTGGGATTGCATAATACAAATACTGTATAAAGAGTTGCACTTACGAAGGTGGCATAGTCATCTTCAGTCTCATAAAAGATCTCTCCCACCTCATTCGTCAACTCAAATGCCTTCTTTCCATCACAGCCACATTCCGGTTCACTATCACAGGTATTGAGCAGAAGGGCACCTGTAAAAAGAATGATCCAAAAAATCAACGGTTTATATTGTTTCATCTCTTTGTCCGTAACAACTACTTAAAGATACGAAAAAAGCTGCTAAAATGCATATCTATTCTCTTCAATGAGTTTATCAGCAATCCTTCTTCTGGCATCTCTGACATTGACTCCTTCCACGGCAGAATAGTAGGCAATGGCCTTCAACATCAGCTCTTTTTCCTTATCATCAGTTAATGAATTCACGGTGTCAGTCGCTGCTTTTCGCACCAGATCAGCTACGTCATACACAAAAACATCGATGATATCCTTGTAGATCTTTACCGCTTCTTCGCCACGCATTTTCTCCAGTTTCTGAACCCGTAATACTGCAGATTCTGCAACGTAGAGGTTCATGATGATATCGGAGATATTATTCAGGATCTCCTGTTCAAAAACCAGCTTTCTCTGGAATTTCTCTGATGCATAGTGAATGAGCATCAGGGCTGTTTTTTTGAAATGGCTGATATAGGTTTTTTTCTGTTCATAGTAATTAGAAAATTCTTTTGCCGGTTCAGATGGCAGGGCAAGCAGTCCATCGACTACTTTCTTTGCCTCACCGAACAGGTCGAATTCTCCTTTCATGGCTCTTTTGAGTACGGTATCGACAGCCAAGATCTTATTGATCTCATTGGTACCTTCAAAGATCCGGTTGATTCTTGAATCCCTGTACCCGCGTTCCACCGGCATTTCTGACGTGTATCCCATTCCTCCGAAGATCTGAACTGCTTCATCGACAATATAATCCAGGATTTCCGATCCAAAAACTTTCAGGATGGCTGCTTCGATGGCCAGCTGGTTGAATGCGATAATCATGGCATGGTCTTTTGCCTCCTCATCATGGTTCATTTCAACTGCCTGATCGACATTATGGCTTGCCCTGTAAACAGCAGATTCTGTCACAAAGGTTTTTATCACCTGTTCTGCCAGCTTATATTTTATTGCCCCGAATTCCGAGATCAACATACCGAACTGTTTCCTTTCGTTGGCATACTGGACCGAATAATTGATGGTTAGTTTTGCAGCTCCCAGCACATTTCCTCCCAGTTTTATCCGTCCCATGTGCAAAATATTGAGGGCTATCCTGAATCCTCCTCCCCGGGATCCCAGCATGTTCTCTACAGGGACCATACAATCGTTAAAGAAGATTTGCCGGGTTGAAGATCCCTTAATGCCCATCTTTTTCTCCTCTGGATTAAATACTATCCCCGGATAATCCCTCTCCACGATAAAGGCACTGAGGACCCTGTCATTATCGATCTTCGCAAAAACGGTAAACACATCGGCAAATCCGGCGTTGGTGATCCACATTTTCTGGCCATTCAGAATATAATGTTTCCCATCATCGGAAAGCACAGCTTTTGTTTTCCCTGCATTTGCATCGGAGCCAGCTCCGGGTTCTGTAAGGCAATATGCTCCCACCCATTCTCCGGTTGCCAGTTTTGGCAGGTATTTCTTTTTTTGTTCCTCATTTCCATAATAGAGGATCGGAAGTGATCCTATACCGGTGTGGCAGGAAAAGGCAACCGCAAAAGAATAGGATGATCCCATGATCTCACAGGTGATCATTGATGTAACAAATGACTGCCCGAATCCATCATACTCTTCCGGTAATGCTATACCAAGCAATCCCAATTCACCGGCTTTGTCAAGCAAGCTCCTCACTAATCCATCTTCCTGATTATCAATTCTATCCAGGTTAGGCATTACTTCTGTATCGAGAAAGTCCTGACAGGTTTCTGCAATCATCTTTTGTTCTTCATCAAACTCCTCCGGGATAAAGATCTCATCGGCTTCGGTTTCTTTTACCATGAATTCACCACCTTTTATGGCCAATATTTTTTCCATTTTTGAATGTGTTTTTTGAAATATTTCGGGATTGTTATGTACTGCAATAATTATCCGTAAAGATACGATTATCCGTTTTATTACAAATTCAGTGACAGGGCAACCAGTTCTGCAATATCGAGATTCCTGATTTCATCTTCCCTGTTTGCATACTTTAGCCCATCGGTAATCATTACCATGCAATAGGGACATGCAGTGGCAATGATATCTGCCCCGGTGTTCAGTGCCTCTTCGGTACGTTCGACAAAGACTTCCCGGTCGCCTTTTTCAGCCTCTTTAAACATCTGGCCACCTCCTGCTCCACAGCAAAGGGCAAAACTTTTATTCCGTGGCATTTCCACAAATGTAACAGGCATTGTTTCGATGATTCTCCTTGGAGCGTTATATTCTCCGTTGGCACGGCCAAGATAACAGGGATCATGGAATGTCACTATTTTTCCCCTCAGCGCCTCGGACTCAAGCGAAAGTTTTCCCGCTTCTATCAACCGGTTTAAAAACTGGGTATGGTGCATCACGTCAAGTTTGCCGCCAAAATCAGGATACTCATTTTTAAAGGTGTTGTATGCATGCGGATCACAGGTCAGGATCTTTTTCACCTCATAACCGGCAAGCAACTCGATATTCATTATGGCCTGCATCTGGAACAGCATTTCATTACCGGCTCGCCGTGCAACATCTCCGGTTGAAGACTCTTCTGTTCCCAGCACTGCATAATTGATTCCCAGGTGAGTTAAAATCTTCACAAAAGCGCTTGTCACTTTTTTATACCGGTCATCAAAGGCTCCTGCACTTCCAACCCACAAAAGGTATTCGGGTATTTGTCCCCCGGCAAACCGTTCGGCCATCAGGGGAACATCAACTTTAGTTCCATTCATCTGCAGGTTCTCCGCCCATACCATCCGGTCCTCCTGAGAAAGCTGCCATGGAGCGCCATTGTTTTCAATGTTGGAAAAGATCTGGTTCAGTTCGGCCGGACCGGCAGACTCCTCCATCACCAGGTATCTTCGCATATCCACGATCAGCGAGGGTTGATTGATATTTATCGGGCATTCCTGCACACATGCATTGCAGGTTGTACAGGCCCAGAGCTCCTCCTCTGTAATGTAATCCCTGATCAGGGATTTCTGATCGGTATATTGCTTCCCCAGTTTTATCATTCCGGGACCTTTTTCCTTCATCCTGGTTCTCAGATCCATCATGATTTTCCTGGGAGAGAGTTTCTTGCCGGTAATATTTGCAGGACAGACGGATGTACACCTTCCGCACTGGGTACAGGAGAGTGAATCAAAATAGTTCTTCCAGGTTGCATCTTCAACATCCAGTATACCAAACCGTTCCATCACCTCATCTTCACTACCGGGCACGTCTGCATAGGCCGTTTCCGGATTCATCATTTGTACAACTGCCCCGGTAATCTGCTCCATTGTCTTCAGTTTTCCGATAGGATCCAGGTTGCTGAGGAATACGTTTGGAACGGACATAAACACATGAAAGTGCTTTGAATAAGGAAGGTAATTGGCAAAGAAAAAGACCATCAGAATATGAGTCCACCAATTGATCTCGTGCAATGTATAGAGTGTTTCATTGGAGAGCATAGAAAATCGATCTGCCAGGAATGAACTGACCGGGAAAAAACCTTCAATCTCATGAGTCATTGCGCGGTTATGAGCGATATAAAATGTATTCATTCCAAGCAATGAGACCATCAGCAAAAGGATCAGAAGCAGGGAAATATTGGCATCGACATGTGACCAGTGTGTCATCTCCATCCCCGTAAACCGTTTAATGTGCATAAATATTCTCCTGAATAGGAATGCAACAATAGCCACAAGGATGACCGCGGCAAACAGATCACTGCAAGCAATGATCACATCATATAGAGGTCCCAGCACGGTTAATATTCTCTCCGTTCGTGCCACACCATCGATAATCATTTCAATGCTGCCGAAGAGAATAACGAGGAATCCCCAGAACACCAGGGCATGCATAAGACCGATTACTGGTCTTCTGAAAATCTTGCTCTGTCCGATGGCTACTTTCAAGGTAATCCTAAGCCGTTTGCCAAAATCACGGATGAAAAATGCAGGGCGTGTCAGTTTAAAAAAGGAGATTATTCTACGCGTTGTATAGCCGAATGCAACAAGTGTTACGACCAGTGATAATATGAACAACATCTGTTTAATCATACATCTCTGATTTTAAATCATCATGGGAAACGGGATCTTCATCTGAGAACGTGAGTTCCGAAAGAATAACCGGGTGTTTGTTCTTTATTGCTGTGATTTCATTTCTTTTACCGCGTTCACCAATTCCGGGAGAACTTTTATTGCATCCCCCAGAATACCATAATCTGCGGCTTCAAATATCGGCGCATCGGGATCGGTGTTTATTGCCACGATATATTTTGATGAACTAACACCCGCCAGGTGCTGGATCGCACCGGATATTCCTACAGCAATGTATAAATTTGGAGCAATGATTTTTCCTGTTTGCCCGGTATGTTCTTCATGAGGGCGCCAACCCTCATCTGAGACCGGTCTGGAACAGGCTAAAGCTCCTCCAAGTGCAGCAGCAAGTTCTTCAAGCGGTCCCCAATTGTCACCCGTTCTCATTCCGCGACCTCCTGAAACGACAATCTCAGCATCGGTCAGGATGATTTTTCCGGTCTGTTTCTGTGTATCCTTAACCTTTGTTTTGATCTCTGTTTCATCGATTTCCGGGGCAAAAGACTCAATCGATGCCTGAATATCCGTTTCAATCAGTTTAAATGAATTCTGTGCGAGGGTCAGGACCTTTTTATCCGATTTCAATATGATATTGGCATATGCTTTTCCGGAGAACACCTTCTTGTAAACGGTAAATGGTTCCAGGGAAGAGGGTAGTGCGATCAGACTCGAACCCAGGGCTGCTTTCAATTTAACCGACAATCTGGGTGCCAACGCTTTCCCCGTATTGTTATGGGCAAGTAGGATCACATCAGCCTCCTCTTTTTGTGCAGCCTGGAAAATGATGTTGGTATACACCTGGTTATCCAGGTTTTTAAACTGATCGTCTTCCACTTTCAATACCTTCAGGGCACCATAATTCCCAAGTTTATTCAGTTCACTCTCTTCTACCTTCCCGATTGAGACAACCGATGTGGAAGTGTTCAGCATCTCAGCTATTTTTGACGCATAGGATATCAGTTCAAAGGTGAGTTTTTTAAACTTCCCATCCCAGTTTTCTGCATATACTAATACTGCCATGATATTTATTTTACGTTCCTGATTTTTTATTCTGTTAAAGTACTTTTGCCTCGTTCTGCAACAATTCAACAAGTTCTTTTACATTTTCCGCATCAATCATTTTACAGGGTGGTTTTGATTGGGGAGGTTCAAACCCGGAAAACTCGGTCATCACCTCCACATCTATCGGTTCAACCACTTCAAGCGGTTTTTTACGCGCCATCATGATTCCACGCATTGCCGGAATCCTTGGTTCCTTGGTTATTCCCTTTTGTACAATTGCCACGAGTGGAGCTTCTACCTGGACAATCTCTTTTCCCCCATCAATATCACGGGTAATCTCAAGATCATTGCCGGTGATGGTAAAATGAGAAACAGCCGATACAGAAAGATAATCGAGAAATTCCGCAAGCATCCCTCCAACAGCAAACCCGTTATAGTCACTGGATTCAATGCCACAGAGGATAATATCAAAATCGTTCTTTTTTAACTGCTCTGCCAGCTGTGCTGCAACAACATATGCATCGGTCGGTTCAGCATTGATGCGAATGGCGTTATCCGCTCCGATAGCCAGTGCTTTTCTTATGGTTGGTTCAGCGTCCGTAAGTCCGACTGTAATTACGGTAACGGTATCCACAGGATTGCCACTGTCCTCTTTCAACTCAATAGCCCTTGTCAGAGCCAGTTCGTCCCATGGATTAATGATCCACTGTACACCTGTTTTGTCAAACGCAGTGTTATTGTTTGAAAACTTAACTTTGGTTGTGGTATCGGGGACATTCCCCAGGCAAACTGCTAACTTCATGTTGATATTTTTAACTGTATTGCGTTTTTTATAAGTGAGTTCCGGTTGAGGTTGACAAATATATAAAAATTCTGTATTAATATCATGGGAGAGCATAATTAGAACATTCAGAAACTATTATACAATACCAGCCAAACATGAAAGCACATGAAACCAATGGATGATTATAAAAAGTAGCCTAAAACCATTTTGTTATAAGAAATTATTTTTATGTTTAACGATTAATAGGATTGCCCTGTTTCTTCTGAGAAAATGAAGTGGAACGGTCCGTGATTAGTAAACCAAACCTTTAACCAACATGCCATTAGCCAAATGATGACGCAGCCGAAAAACGAAAAGATCCGTGTAATTAAAGATTTCGATAAGTTAGATGAAGAGATACAGGAACAGATAAAGTTGGTTTATCCTAACGGTTTCAGTCAGAACCTGATCACCTTTACGAATAAAGAAGGGAAACTGATCAGTGCTCTTCCATTCGAGACCGATGATAAATATTATCTCATCAGGATGACAAATGTCCAAGCTCAGCAGATCATTACGGAGGATGAGGATTATGACGATGATGGAGTTTTAAAGGTGGATTCCCGGGAAGAATATGAAGATAAATATGCTGATCTGGATTACCTGTCAGATCAACACCCGGATGATGAAGATGATGATTAATCCGGATTAGTCATGAGGTTTAATATCAAATCGTTGGGCCCAGGGCTACTTTGGGCTGGTGCTGCCATCGGTGTTTCCCATCTTGTTCAATCATCCCGGGCGGGTGCAATTTACGGATTTGACCTGGTGGGGATTATTCTTCTGATCAATCTGTTTAAATATCCGTTTTTCGAATTCGGACCCCGGTATGCTGCCTCAACCGGGGAGAGTCTCTTACAGGGGTATAACAGGCTGGGAAAGTGGGGATTGGTCCTCTATGTTTTGTTAACTCTGGGCACGATGTTTACTCTGCAGGCAGCTATTACTGCTGTGACCGCAGGTCTTTTTTCAAACATTTTTGCCGGTTCGTTCACCCCTTTTACCTGGGCTCTTATCATCCTGATTACGGGAATCGTGATTATAACGGTGGGGAAATTTTCGTTTCTGGATAAGATCATTAAATTCATCATCACCCTGCTGGCAATTTCCACCCTGGTGGCTGTTGTTTCAGCCATTACAAAGGGGTTTAATCCCGATCCTGAGTTTACGCGATCATTTGAATGGAATTTTACAGACATTGCTTTGCTCATTGCCTTTGCCGGGTGGATGCCTTCGGCAATTGACATTTCAGTTTGGCATTCACTCTGGACGATAGCGAAGAAAAAAGAGACGGGGTACACACCAAAACTGAGGGAATCCCTTTTCGATTTCAACGTGGGATACATTGGAACGGCTCTCTTATCGATCGGATTTCTCTCACTCGGAGCACTGGTAATGTATGGAAGCGGAGAGCAATTTTCGGATAACGGGACCCAATTTTCAGGTCAGTTAATTAACCTCTTTACCTCCAACCTGGGAAGCTGGGCTTATATCCTGATAGCCATTGCGGCATTAACAACCATGTCGAGTACAACCCTAACCTGCCTGGATGCTTATCCACGAGTATTGAAACCAACCACAGAACTGCTTATCCCGAAGGTCACTTCCCGGAAAGAATGGAACTGGCTCTCCTGGATGTGGCTTGGGATTTTGTTTGTCGGGACGATCGTAATTTTGAAATTCTTTGTTACGGCAATGAGTTTCCTGGTTGATCTTGCCACGACACTCTCTTTTCTAACGGCACCCATACTGGGATACATGAACTACAAGGTGGTTACCGGAAGCAACGTAAAGCAGGAAGACCGGCCAAAACTGTGGTTGAGGGTATTGACGTGGGCTGGACTTGTTGTTCTATCCGGTTTCGGGATATACTATATCATCTGGAAATTCTTCATCCTTTAATAACAGCACAAGACCCATCAGGCCTGTGCTGTTGGACCTCCGAAATTCATAGGGATCACCGGTGAGCCTGAACTTTTGATGTTTTTAATGGGTCCATGCACAGACTCAAACTTTTTCAGGTTGTCCTGCAGCGCCAGAAGCAGCCTTTTGGCATGCTCCGGCGTAAGGATAATTCTTGATTTAACACGCGCTTTAGGTACACCGGGCATGACACGAACGAAATCAATCACGAACTCAGAGGATGAGTGAGTAATAACGGCCAGGTTGGAATAGAGCCCCTGTGCGATCTCCTCATCCAGTTCGATGTTGATCTGATTTTTGTTTTTCTTCTCATCCATATCCTATTCATTTTGTTCTTCTTCGATCACCTTGCTTTCTGTCTCTCTGGCACCGATCAGGCTTTCATATTCCTCCATCGATCCGACCACCAGCTTATTGTATTCCCGGGCTCCTGTTCCGGCCGGTATCAGGTGACCCACAATTACATTTTCTTTCAACCCTTCCAGTTCATCAACTTTGCCAAATATTGCTGCTTCGTTAAGCACTTTGGTTGTCTCCTGGAATGATGCAGCAGAAATAAAACTCTTGGTTTGCAGGGCGGCTTTGGTAATTCCCTGCAGTATCTGGCTTGAAGTGGCAGGTACTGCATCTCTTGCTTCAACCAGTTTCAGATCTTTTCTTTTCAGAATGGAATTTTCGTCACGTAATTTTCTTGCCGTAATGATCTGACCTGATTTTATGGTAACTGAATCACCCGGATCAACGACCACTTTTTTGTCATAGATCCAGTCATTCTCATCCATGAATTCCCATTTATCCACGACCTGTTTTTCGAGGAAAGTTGTATCTCCCGGATCGACGATTTCGACTTTTCTCATCATCTGACGTACAATGATCTCGAAATGCTTATCATTGATTTTCACTCCCTGCAGGCGATACACTTCCTGAACCTCGTTCACAATATACTCCTGAACCTCTGTTGGTCCCTTAATTGCCAGGATATCGGCAGGAGTTATTGCACCATCGGATAGTGGAATACCGGCTCTCACGTAATCATTCTCCTGCACCAGGATCTGTTTTGAGAGGGGAACCAGGTATTTTTTCACCTCTTCGGTACGGGATTTAATGACAATTTCACGATTTCCCCGTTTTATTTTTCCGAAGTTCACTTCCCCATCAATTTCAGAAACGACAGCCGGGTTTGAAGGATTCCTTGCTTCAAACAGTTCGGTTACCCGAGGCAAGCCACCGGTTATATCGCCTGATTTTCCAACGGCTCTTGGTATCTTGACCAGGATATCGCCCATATTTACCTTATCCCCTTCATTCACAGCTATATGTGCACCAACAGGCAGGTTATACGATTTCAGCACCTCCTTCTTTTTCCCGAGGATCTTCACAATGGGGTTCTTGGTTTTATCCCTGGTTTCAATGATCACTTTTTCTCTGAAGCCCGTCTGTTCATCCGATTCTTCACGAAAAGTAATACCATCTTCAACGTGTTCAAAGGTGATTGATCCGGACGATTCTGAGATGATCACTGCATTATAGGGGTCCCATTCGCAGATCAGGTTACCCTTTTGAACCATATCCCCATCCTTCACGTACAGTTTTGAACCATAGGGAATATTATGGGTTGCTAACTGGATGTTTGTATTCTTATCGATGATTTTCATTTCCGCCAACCGTCCGATCACAATATTCATCTTCATCCCCTCTTCATCCTGTTTTTCGACACTTCTAAGTTCCTCAATCTCAATTTTCCCATCGTATTTCGCAACAACACTCGAGTCGGTGGTAATGTTTGAAGCGGTCCCTCCCACGTGAAAAGTTCGAAGGGTCAGCTGTGTTCCCGGTTCGCCGATCGATTGAGCTGCAATGACGCCTACGGCTTCTCCTTTTTGCACCATTCTTCCTGTGGCGAGGCTTCTGCCATAGCATTTTGCACAGACTCCCCTTGTTGATTCACAGGTTAAAACAGAACGGATCTCAACCTGTTCCAGCGGAGATTGATCGATTATTCTGGAAATCGATTCGGTCAGTTCTTCACCTGCAGAAACAATCAATTCTCCGGATAAGGGGTGATAGATATCATGAACTGTTGTTCTACCCAGAATCCGTTCATACAACGATTCAACCACCTCTTCATTGTTCTTAATGGCTGTTGCCAGCAGGCCCCTGAGGGTTCCACAATCTTCCTCTGTGATAATGACATCCTGCGACACATCCACCAACCGTCGGGTAAGGTAACCGGCATCAGCGGTTTTAAGTGCTGTATCTGCAAGTCCTTTTCTGGCACCGTGTGTGGAGATAAAATATTCAAGTACAGACAGTCCCTCTTTGAAATTGGATAAAATGGGGTTCTCAATGATCTCCGAGCCGGTTGATCCGGACTTCTGTGGTTTGGCCATCAATCCTCTCATTCCGGACAATTGCCTGATCTGCTCTTTGGATCCCCTGGCGCCGGAATCAAGCATCATGTAAACCGGGTTAAATCCCTGCTTGTCGGATGATAACTGTTTCATCAGGGATTGAGTAAGTTTCGCATTGGTGTGGGTCCAGATATCGATAATCTGATTATACCGTTCATTATTGGTAATGAAACCCATGTTATAATTGTTCACAACATCTTCGACGTGTTCATATCCTTCATCCACAAATGCAATTTTCTCGTTTGGTACAATCACATCATCCAGGTTAAAGGAAAGTCCACCTTTGAACGCCATGGTATAACCCAGGTTTTTAATATCATCCAGGAACCGGGCTGTTGCTGCTGTACCGGTTTTTTTCAATACATCTCCGATAATATCACGCAATGATTTTTTTGTCAGCAGGTCATTAATAAAGCCAACTTTTTCAGGAACAAACTGATTAAATATTACCCGTCCAACGGTAGTTTCAATCAGTTTCTTTACCGGTTCCCCTTTTTCATAATCCGTAACCTTCACGTTGATGATGGCATGCAGATCCACTTTTCCTTCATTGTAGGCAATGTTAACCTCTTCCGGCGAGTAGAAAGTCAGGTTTTCCCCTCTGACCTTTTCATCTTCCGTACTTCTTTTGGCTTTGGTGATGTAATATAGTCCAAGGACCATATCCTGTGAGGGAACTGTAATTGGAGCCCCATTGGCAGGGTTCAGGATATTATGGGAAGCCAGCATCAGGATTTGTGCTTCGAGGATAGCTGCGTTCCCAAGGGGAAGGTGTACAGCCATCTGGTCTCCGTCAAAGTCGGCATTAAAGGCTGTACAAACCAACGGATGCAACTGGATTGCTTTTCCTTCTATCAGTTTCGGTTGAAAAGCCTGAATTCCCAACCGGTGGAGTGTTGGTGCACGGTTGAGCAATACCGGGTGGCCTTTCAGCACGTTTTCAAGGATATCCCATACTACCGGGTCTTTGCGGTCAACGATCTTTTTTGCTGATTTAACGGTTTTTACAATTCCGCGTTCGATGAGTTTCCGGATGATAAACGGCTTATACAATTCCGCAGCCATATCTTTGGGCAATCCACATTCATGCAGTTGCAGTTCCGGTCCGACCACGATTACCGAGCGTGCCGAATAATCAACACGTTTACCCAGCAGGTTCTGGCGGAATCTTCCCTGTTTTCCTTTCAGGCTATCGCTCAATGATTTCAACGGCCTGTTTGCATCCGTTTTCACTGCATTGGCTTTTCTGGAATTGTCAAAGAGGGAATCAACGGCTTCCTGAAGCATCCGTTTTTCATTTCTCAGGATCACTTCGGGTGCTTTGATTTCAATCAATCGTTTCAGCCGGTTATTCCGGATAATGACACGTCTGTACAGGTCATTCAGGTCGGATGTGGCAAACCGGCCACCATCAAGGGGAACCAATGGTCGCAATTCCGGCGGTATAACCGGAACAACTTTAACGATCATCCATTCCGGGCGGTTTACTTTCTTTGATGCACGAAAGGCTTCAACCACCTGTAATCGTTTCAATGCCTCATTTTTCCTCTGCTGCGAGGTCTCATTATTGGCTTTATGCCTGAGCGTATAGGAGAGGTTGTCCAGATCCAACCGGGAGAGTAACTGATGAAGGGCTTCGGCACCCATATCTGCGATAAACTTGTCCGGATCGGAATCCTCCAGGTATTGATTCTCTTTGGGCAGGGATTCAACAATTTCAAGGTACTCCTCTTCGGTCAGAAAATCGAGGTACTTAATTCCATCCGCTTCCTTGATGCCGGGATTGATGACTACATATCGCTCGTAATAGATGATGGAATCCAGTTTTTTAGTAGGCAATCCTAACAGGTACCCGATTTTATTGGGCAACGATTTGAAATACCAGATATGAGCAACGGGGACAACCAGGGAAATGTGTCCCATTCTCTCTCTCCGCACTTTCTTTTCCGTAACCTCCACACCACACCGGTCGCATACGATTCCCTTGTACCGGATCCGTTTGTATTTCCCGCAATGGCATTCATAATCCTTTACGGGGCCAAAGATCCTTTCACAAAACAAGCCATCCCGTTCGGGTTTGTAGGTCCTGTAGTTGATGGTTTCAGGTTTAAGTACCTCACCACTGGAACGTTCAAGAATCTCTTCCGGGGAGGCCAGGCCAATTGAGATTTTTGTAAAACTGCTCTTTACTTTTTGATCTCTTCTGAAAGACATATGTTATATTATTAAGATTTCAATGACTACATTGATGGACCATTTCATACTGATTCAAACAAAGCTGACTATGCTACTCAAGATTCATACTGAGGCCCAGTCCACGCAATTCATGCAACAGGACATTCAGGGACTCAGGAATCCCGGGAACGGGCATGGGTTCTCCCTTAACTATTGATTCATAAGCTTTTGCCCTTCCAATGACATCATCCGATTTTACGGTCAGGATCTCCTGCAGGATATGGGATGCTCCGAATGCTTCAATGGCCCATACTTCCATTTCCCCAAAACGCTGTCCGCCAAACTGGGCTTTTCCTCCCAGGGGCTGTTGTGTAATGAGTGAGTAGGGTCCGATTGAACGGGCATGCATCTTATCATCGACCATATGCCCCAGTTTCAGCATATAGATCACACCAACGGTTGCCGGTTGGTCAAACCGCTCGCCGGTACCCCCATCAAACAAATAGGTTTTCCCATAGGGTGGCAATCCTGCTTTTTCCGTATATTCCGTAATCTGATCAAGAGAAGCACCGTCGAAAATGGGTGTTGAAAAGTAGAGTCCGAGTTTTTTACCAGCCCACCCCAGGACCGTTTCATATATCTGGCCAAGGTTCATTCTGGAAGGGACCCCCAATGGATTAAGAACGATATCCACCGGTGTGCCATCAGCCAGGAATGGCATATCTTCCTGGCGTACAATTTTTGCAACAATTCCTTTGTTCCCATGCCGACCGGCCATTTTATCACCAACTTTTATCTTTCTCTTTTTGGCAATGTATACCTTTGCCAGCCGGATAATCCCGGCAGGCAGCTCATCGCCAATGGAAATATTGTATTTCTTCCTTTTGTATTCTCCATCGATCTCCTTGTATTTGATCAGGTAGTTGTGAAGCAATAACTTAATGGTTTCGTTTTTCTTTTTATCGGTCGTCCATTTTGACGGATTTACATTTAAATAATCGATTCCCTGGAGCTGCTTGAGTGTAAATTTGGTACCCTTGGGAATCAAATCGGCATTTAAGAAATCCTTAACCCCCTGTGAGGTTTTTCCATTCACCAGGATGAAGAGTTTATCGACAAGCTTATTGTTCAACTCCTCCACGTTTTTCCTGAAATCGTTTTCTATTTTGTCCAGGATGGGTTTCTCAACCGACTTCGATTTTCTGTCTTTTATGGAACGCGAAAACAGTTTCTTATCAACCACAACACCTTCCAGAGAGGGGCCGGCTTTGAGTGAAGCATCTTTCACATCTCCAGCTTTATCACCAAAAATAGCACGCAGCAACTTCTCTTCCGGTGAAGGATCCGATTCACCTTTCGGTGTGATCTTACCAATAAGGATATCTCCCGGTACGACATGAGCACCTATCCGGATCAGTCCGTTCTCATCCAGGTTCCTGGTTGCTTCCTCACTAACATTTGGAATATCGGATGTCAGTTCCTCAAGGCCTCTTTTGGTATCGCGGACCTCAAGCAGGTATTCATCGATGTGAACGGAGGTAAAGATATCTTCCCTGACCACATTCTCAGAAATAACAATTGCATCCTCAAAGTTGTATCCCTTCCATGGCATAAATGCCACCATCAGGTTCCGGCCTAGTGAGAGTTCACCATTTTGTGTACCATACCCTTCAGTAAGAATTTCTCCTTTTTTAACCTTCTGGCTTTTGGTTACAATGGGAACCAGGTTGATACAGGTATTCTGGTTTGTCTTTTTATATTTAGGCAGATGGTAGGTTTTGACATCTTCATCAAAGCTGACAAATTTTTCCTCATCGGATCTCGTGTACCGGATAACTACTTGATTTGAATCAACGTATTCGACGATACCATCTTCTTCCGCGGCAAACAGGATTCTTGAATCCTTCACCATAGTACTTTCCAGTCCGGTTCCAATAATTGGAGTTTCCGGTTTGACCAGTGGTACAGCCTGCCGCATCATATTTGATCCCATGAGAGCACGGTTTGCATCATCGTGTTCAAGGAAAGGGATCAATGAAGCTGCAATGGATGCGATCTGGTTTGGAGCTACGTCCATCAGGTCAACCTTATTTGCATCGGCAAGTGGAAAGTCACCTTCATATCGTGCTTTCACCTTGGGATTGACAAAGCTACCTGAGTCATCCAGTGGGGCATTTGCTTGAGCAATGACCTTTTCTTCTTCCTCTTCTGCGCTTAGAAACAGCACACCCTCTGTTTTTCCCATATTCACCTTGCCCTCTTCGACTTTTCGGTAAGGGGTTTCGATAAATCCCAGGTCATTGATCTTGGCATACACACAGAGTGAGGATATCAGTCCGATATTCGGACCTTCCGGAGTTTCAATGGGACACAACCGTCCATAGTGGGTGTAATGAACGTCTCTCACTTCAAAACCGGCTCTTTCTCTGGAGAGTCCTCCGGGTCCCAGAGCCGACATTCTTCGTTTGTGGGTCATCTCAGCCAGCGGGTTTGTCTGGTCCATAAACTGCGATAACTGGTTTGTTCCGAAGAAGGAATTGATCACGGATGAGAGGGTCTTGGAGTTGATCAGGTCAACGGGTGTAAACACCTCATTATCACGTACATTCATGCGTTCCCTGATGGTCCTTGCCATCCTGGCAAGTCCAACCCCGAACTGATTGTAGAGCTGTTCACCAACGGTTCGCACCCGGCGATTACTCAGGTGGTCTATATCATCAACATCCGTTTTTGAATTGATCAGCTCGATCAGGTATTTGATAATTTCTATAATATCCTCTTTTGTCAGGACTTTCACATCCATGGTGGTTTCGAGCCCCAGTTTCTTATTGATCCTGTACCGACCCACTTCGCCGAGATCGTATCGCTTATCGGAAAAGAAGAGTTTTTCAATAACATCCCGGGCGGTGGCATCGTCGGGTGGTTCGGAGTTTCTGAGCTGCCTGTAAATGTGCAGCACGGCTTCTTTTTCCGAGTTACAGGGGTCTTTTTGAAGTGTATTCAGAATGATGGCATAATCAGCCAGGCTCTGGTCTTCATTATGCAACAGGATGTTTTTGGCTCCCGAATCGATGATCTGATCAACATGCTCCGGTTCAATCACGGTCTCACGATCAATGATCACCTCATTTCTTTCAATAGAGACCACCTCTCCGGTATCTTCATCAACAAAGTCCTCGATCCAGGTTTTAAGAACCCTTGCAGCCAGCTTTCTACCCACGATTTTTTTCAATCCCGCTTTCGTAACCTTTAATTCATCGGCAAGGTTAAATATTTCAAGGATCTCCTTATCGCTTTCATACCCGATGGCACGCAAGAGGGTTGTTACCGGTAATTTTTTCTTCCGGTCGATATAGGCATACATCACGTTGTTAATATCCGTAGCAAACTCAATCCATGATCCTTTGAACGGGATGATGCGTGCTGAATACAATTTCGTTCCATTGGCATGAAGACTTTGTCCGAAGAAGACACCCGGCGACCTGTGCAATTGGGATACGACCACCCGTTCGGCACCATTGATCACAAATGTTCCTCTCTCTGTCATGTAGGGAATAGTACCCAGGTATACATCCTGAATAACCGTGTCAAAATCTTCATGATCCGGATCTGTACAGTAAAGTTTCAGTTTTGCTTTCAGGGGTACGCTGTAGGTTAAACCCCGTTCGATGCATTCGTCGATGGTATATCGTGGAGGATCAATCGAGTAATCCAGGAACTCGAGGATAAAATTATTCCGTGTATCGGAGATGGGAAAATTCTCATTGAACACCCGGTAAAGATTTTCTTTTTTTCGGTTATCAGCTGTCGTTTCCATCTGGAAGAATTCCCGGAAAGATTTAAGCTGAACCTCCAGAAAATCAGGATATTCTAATTGATTTACGGTTGATGAAAAGCTTATTCTCTGAATGGTTTTTGAGGACATATATGTGGAATTAAGTGAACTCTAATCTATGACGACAAAAAGGCTTAGAATCCCGTTGAGGGGATCCTAAACCTGTAGTACCTGTATGTAAGGCAAAAATTATTTAAGTTCAACTTCTGCTCCTGCTTCTTCTAATTGATTTTTAATTGATTCGGCTTCTTCTTTGGATACACCTTCCCGGACGGGGCCGGGTGCAGAATCAACCACAGCTTTAGCTTCTTTTAATCCAAGGCCGGTAAGTTCTTTTACCAACTTAACAATTTGGAGTTTGGCACCACCGGGAGCTTTCAGAATAACATCGAACGCTGATTTCTCGGCTTCGGCTGCTTCACCCACACCTGTTGCAGGTCCTGCAACAGCTACTGCAGCCGCAGCCGGTTCAATTCCATATTTATCCTTCAGGATATCGGATAGTTCATTAACCTCCTTTACCGTTAAGTTAACCAATTCTTCCGCCAACTTTTTTAAATCTGCCATTTTCTTCGATTTTACAATGATTATTACTTTTTTTTTATTCTTTTATATCAGAGAGTGTTCTTAAAACACCCGTTAACACGTTACTGCCCGACTGCAATGCAGAAAGGACATTTCTCATGGGAGATTGCAGTAAGAGGATCAGATCACCGAGCAATTCCTCTTTGGATTTTATCTCAGTGAGTGCATCCAGGTATTGATCTCCAACGTAAATTGACTCTTCGACATACGCTGCCTTCAGAACGGGTTTATGATGTTCTTTCCTGAACTCTTTGATCAGTTTTGCCGGGATATTACCGGTATCGGAAAACATGATCGATGTAGAATCCTTACAGACAGCATACAGATCTCCAAAATCACCTTCTGAATTTTCGAGCGCCCTTTTCAACAGGGTATTTTTCACCACGATCAGTTTAATATCTTTCTCAAAACATTTCCTGCGCAGGGAACTTGTATCGGAAGCATTCAGTTCGGAGATATCGGCCAGATAAAAATGATTTGACTCATTTATCTGTTTTTTCAGGTTCTCAATAATGGTATTTTTATCTTCCCTTTTCATAGCTTACATAGTAAAACATTTAGTCATCGAAGGCTTTTGTATCCACCTTCACGCCCGGGCTCATTGTACTTGAAAGATAAAGGCTCCTGATGTAAGTACCTTTCGCCGCAGCCGGTTTCAGCTTCACGATGGTATTGATGAGCTCACGTGCATTATCCGCAAGTTTATCGGGTTCGAAGGATGCCTTACCGATTTGCGAATGAATGATTCCGTATTTATCCACTTTAAAATCAATTTTCCCCTGTTTCACTTCTTCCACAGCCTTACCGACATCCATTGTCACCGTTCCACTCTTGGGATTAGGCATCAGTCCTCTAGGTCCCAACACTTTACCCAGTTGTCCCACTTTTCCCATTACGGGAGGCATGGTGATGATAACGTCCACGTCGGTCCATCCCTTTTTGATCTTTTCGATAAAATCATCGAGTCCGACATGATCTGCGCCAGCTTTTTTTGCTTCATCCTCCTTATCGGGTGTACATAAAACCAGCACCCGGGTCTCTTTCCCGGTTCCATGGGGCAGGGTAACTGTACCGCGTACCATCTGATTCGATTTCCTCGGATCGATTCCAAGTCTGACATCAATATCCACTGAGGCATCAAACCGTGTGGCAGTAATCTCTTTGACCAAAGCAGCTGCTTCAGTTAGTTTATAAAGCTTCCCTTCTTCGATTTTTTCAAGAGCTGCCTTTCTGTTTTTTGTACGTTTTATCATGTTCTTACCTGTCCATTGTTATTACTGTTCGGGAAATTTCCCTTTCACGGTGATTCCCATACTCCTGGCAGTTCCGGCAACCATTTTCATTGCGGACTCTACTGTAAATGCATTCAGATCGGTCATTTTGTCCTGTGCAATCGTCTTAATCTGGTCCCATGAAACAGATCCCACCTTATCACGGTTGGGTTCGGATGACCCGGATTTGATTTTTGCAGCCTCCAGCAGTTGAATGGCCACAGGAGGGGTTTTGGTGACAAATTCAAATGATTTATCAGCATAGACCGTAATGATTACTGGAATCAGTTTTCCGGCTTTTTCCTGGGTTCTGGAATTGAACTGCTTACAGAATTCCATGATATTTACACCTTTCGCTCCCAGAGCAGGACCAACCGGAGGAGAGGGATTTGCAGCACCGCCACGAATCTGTAACTTGATTAATCCGGCAACTTCTTTCGCCATGATCTATACCTTTCGCTTGCTAATTAATAAAATGATAGTTATTCAGGAAGCATTATAATTATTATAACTATCGGGTTAACATCTATTTATCACGTAACTAATAAATATTCTCAATATCAGGTTATTCTTTCTCAACCTGCATGAAACTGAGTTCGAGTGGTGTCTTACGGCCAAAGATTTTCACCATCACTTTCAGTTTCTTTTTCTCTTCGTTTACCTCTTCGATGATTCCTGAGAAGCTATTGAAGGGGCCGTCAATCACTTTCACCGATTCACCCACGTAAAATGGAACATTGATCTCCTCATCGCTTGCCGCCAGTTCATCCACTTTACCCAGTATGCGGTTTATCTCGCTGGCCCGAAGCGGTACGGGTTCACCGCCCTGTGCCCCTCCGAGAAATCCGATAACATTTGGAATATTTCTCAAAATATGGGCGATTTCACCTGCCAGGTCAGCTTCTACAAGTACATATCCCGGGAAAAAATTGCGTTCCTTGCTGATTTTTTTTCCTCCCCGGATCTGGTATACTTTCTCGGTCGGTATCAGGACCTGAGAGATATTTTCCTGCAGGTTCAGGCGTGTAATTTCGCTATCGATATACTCCTTAACCTTCTTCTCTTTCCCGCCGATTGCTCTGAGCACATACCACTTCTTTTCATTCTCTGCCATCTTCTCTAATCTCTTTAGTAAAACAGACTATAGACCAATCCCATCAGATTCTCAAACGTGTAATCCATGGCAAAAACGATCAGGGCTATGATCACGGAAGCGATCATTACGACAATTGTGCTACTCTGCAAATCGTTCCATGTTGGCCAGGAGACCTTATGCATCAATTCATTATAGGATTCCTGCAAATAGGTTTTTATTTTCATAATCGTTGAAAACTTAGCACGGGAGGAGAGATTCGAACTCCCGACACCTGGTTTTGGAGACCAGTGCTCTACCAACTGAGCTACACCCGTGTACCTGTTTAGAGTTACGGATTCGAAAGAGGATTAATCCTGGCAAACAGCGATCCTCAACCGAACGATCTGATCCAGTTTCCAGGATCTTATTCAATAATTTCTGTTACCTGTCCGGCTCCAACGGTTCTGCCACCTTCACGAATAGCAAAACGCAATCCTTGTGCCATGGCGACAGGAGTAATCAGATTAACGGTAATTGTAACATTATCACCTGGCATGACCATATCCCTTCCTTCAGGAAGCGCAATCTCACCAGTCACATCGAGTGTCCTAAGATAGAACTGAGGGCGATAGTTAGTATGGAACGGGGTATGACGTCCACCTTCCTCTTTCTTCAAAACATACACCTCAGCCTTGAATTTTGTATGTGGAGTGATGGAACCGGGTTTTGCCAGAACCATTCCTCTCTTGATCTCTTTTTTGTCAACTCCCCTGAGCAATAATCCAACGTTATCACCTGCTTCACCTCTGTCAAGGATCTTACGGAACATCTCAACTCCGGTACATACCGTTTTTCTACGGTTCGCTCCGAGGCCGATCATTTCCAGTTCGTCACCGGTAAGTACCACCCCCGTTTCAATTCTTCCGGTAGCCACTGTACCGCGACCTGTAATGGAGAAGATATCTTCCACGGGCATCAGGAACGGTTTTTCGATATCCCTGGGTGGAATGGGTATATATGAATCAACTGCCTCCATCAGTTCAACCACTTTCTCTTCCCACTTGGCTTCGCCATTCATAGCACCCAGAGCCGAACCGAGGATTACGGGTGTCTTATCGCCGTCAAACTCATAAAAATCGAGCAGTTCGCGAACCTCCATCTCCACCAGTTCCAGCATCTCCTCATCATCGACCATATCAACTTTATTCAGGAACACGACGATTTTTGGAACGTTTACCTGACGTGCCAGAAGGATATGTTCACGTGTCTGAGGCATTGGGCCATCATCAGCAGCAACCACCAGTATGGCACCATCCATCTGTGCCGCACCGGTAACCATATTCTTAACATAGTCAGCGTGTCCGGGGCAGTCAACGTGGGCATAGTGCCTATTAACTGTTTGATACTCAACGTGTGCTGTGTTAATGGTGATTCCTCTCTCCTTCTCTTCCGGTGCGTTGTCAATGGAATCAAAATCTTTAATGTCAGCCAGCCCCTGTTTATTCAGTACCATGGTAATGGCAGCAGTTAACGTGGTTTTACCATGGTCGACGTGACCGATGGTTCCAATGTTGACGTGAGGTTTCGATCTATCAAATTTTTCTTTAGCCATAACTCTAAAATATTTATTAAATTAAAAATAGGTGAAACATGCAATACATATTGAGCCAATGATGGGAATTGAACCCATGACCTCATCCTTACCAAGGATGCGCTCTACCCCTGAGCTACATCGGCGCTAAAATAGCAGAGCGGGAGACGGAACTCGAATCCGCGACCCTCAGCTTGGAAGGCTGATGCTCTACCAACTGAGCTACTCCCGCTGTTGTGGGGAGAGCAGGATTCGAACCTACGAAGGCATCAGCCAGCAGATTTACAGTCTGCCCCAGTTGACCGCTTTGGTATCTCCCCTCTGATTCCCCTGTATACTATTTGAGTGAAAAGACTTTCAACCAAAATCAAGGCTCAGATTGATTATTCACGAGCCGATGGAGGGATTCGAACCCACGACCTGCTGATTACAAATCAGCTGCTCTGACCAACTGAGCTACATCGGCAAAATGATCTATCAAAGGATCGGTTATCACGTTCAAAAGGTGTTCATTGTAACGCCTGACAAATCCAGGAACCAATTTCCGTCTCGGGCACAATTTGCAGGGGCAATCAGAACAGCAAACCAAATGATCAACCCGCAATTCTTCAGAGCCAAGCTGCATCGGCAATATGAAAGAACCCCGATCCCGGAGGTACCCCTCCAAAATCGGTTTGCAAATGTATGAATTATTTATTTATAACACAAAAAAATAGTTGGGATATTTTCGAACGGATATCAAACACCTCTCCTCTTTCCCTTTGTCTTTGTAATTTGCTTTTTCAGAGCATCTACCGCGTTGTCGGTAGCCTCTTCAAATGTTTTACTTTGTTTCCTTGCGAATAACGGATTGCGGGGAATATCCAGCTTAATTTCCGTGATCTTGTTTTCTGCATCCTGAGCTTTTTCTAAACGCAGGAACACTTCGGCCCCGATAATGTCGTCGCTATACTGAAGTAACTTCTTGACTTTGCTGTTTATGAACTTCAACAGCTTGGTATCGGCATCAAATCGAACGGAATGAATTTGAATATTCATAGGATTACCTCCTTCATTTTAGGCTCTGGGATGAGCTTGTTTATATATTTGTTTGAGTTTTTCAAATGTATTGTGTGTATAGATCTGGGTTGCGGAAAGGTTAGTGTGACCCAGCAACTCCTTGATCGCATTGAGATCGGCTCCGCGGTTCAACATGTGTGTGGCAAAGGTATGTCGAAGGATATGGGGGCTCTTTTTTTCTATGGTGGTGATGAGCTCCAGATGCCTTTTCACCACTCGATAAACCAGGCTCTCATAGATCTTACCACCGCGGTCAGTCAGGAAAAAATGATCCGGGTCAGCGGTTTCCAGGAAGGCATTTCTAGCCTCGATGTATTTCTCGATGTTCTGTTTCAGCTCTTTTGTGAACGGAATCAGCCGCTCCTTGTTTCGTTTACCAAGCACCTTAACAGTCAGGTTCTGAAGGTCTAAATCGCGATCGGCAAGGTGTATCAATTCCGCCCTTCTCATCCCGGTTGCATACAACAATTCAATGATCAGCCGGTTTCTCATGCCGGAAAAATCATCTCCAAATTCATGCCTGTCCAGCAGTTCATTCATTCTCTCCACTTCAACAAATTCAGGGAGTTTCTTGCTCTGTTTGGGAGTCAGGATCTTATCCATCGGGGTTGATTGCACTATCCCTTCCCGCATGAGGTACTTGAAGAACGATTTCAGTGTAGTGATTTTACGGTTTACGGATCGGGCAGACACGTTGTCATCCATCATGGAGATCATCCAGTTACGGACTCCCTTATGATCAATCCGGTGAATATCCTGGTGTCCGTAATGATCGGCTGAATACTGGAAAAACTGGGTCAGGTCAGTATCGTAGGAACGGATGGTATTCATTGAATACCGTCTTTCAAATTGCAAGTACCTGATAAAGGATTCCTTATACTTCATCCGTATTAAATTATCGAATGGATCGGATGTTTCATGGGTGTTCAAACAGAAGAAAGCAACATGTGAATTTTACCGACTCTCTCTTTTTGATGGGTTGATAACATTCTCATGAGGTAATTTTTCGGCACCTTTTGATGCAAGGAGCAGGATAAAACTGACGGAATGATCGGGAAAGATCCGTTCGTCGGTTTTATTCATCACTTTCCTGCAATTTCTGGATATAGATGGCACGTTTCTTAACATTCCTCTTGGCTACGGAGGGTTTTGTAAAGGATTGCCTTTCACGCAATTCCTTAATTACACCGGTTTTTTCAAACTTTCTCTTAAACTTTTTAAGAGCTCTTTCAATGTTTTCTCCCTCTTTAAGCGGTATGACGATCATAATGATGTTTTTGAATTGAGGCGCAAATTTAAAAATTGGATTCCGTTTTGCAAAAAAAATCCATCTTTTTTACTGTTTTGTAACCCACGGATTGCAAAAACAGTTGTAAATAACCATTCAACCGTTTGAACACCTATCTAAATATACAATTTATCTGACACAAAATCAAAGATTCGACGAAGGAAAAACCGGAAAAAATTACCGGTTTACTCCTCACTTTTCCCGGAGATATACATAGGGACGGATCTTCCGGTATTCTTCTTCTGTCGCCATCCCTTCCCTGCGGATCTCTGAAACTGAAAAAATTACCCCCTGCTTCTTACGATAGTCTAAAATGGCATTGGTCAGTTCCTGGTTGAAATAGGGGTGCCGTATGAAATCTGCATAGGTGGCATGATTCAGATCCAGTTTCTGAATGAGTGCAGTATCCACCCGAACATGGGGGACTATTTCCCGGAACACCTCTTCACTGATGCCATAAACTTCCAGGAGTTGATCCTTCCTCACAAATCCACCCAAAATATTCCGGTACTTCAATACCCGTCGGGCAAGGACGGGGCCAATTCCCTTCAAGGGAAGCAGGTCAGCAGTATCGGCATTGTTCAGCTCAACGATCCTCGCTGTTGATCCTTCCACCAATTCCCTGTGATCCAGATCATCACGCTGAACCGGTGGGGCAATCCGGATAAACGGTTCCAGTTCCGTGTAGAGGGAGGTATCCATTCCATAAATTTTCAACAGGTCTTCCTTTTTGTTAAACCTCCCCCCTTTTTCAATGTAATGCAACAAAGTAGTTGCCACCTTTTCCTGCATTCCAAGTTTCATCAATTCCTGTTTGGAAGCCTGGTTCGGGTCAAAATAAAACAATTCATGCGCTGACACATGAACCGCAGGTTTATCCCTGTGATCCTTTTTGCCGGACAGGTTCCTGGTGTTCTCGTTTATCAGGTCAAAATCTGTCACGATCTCCCGGATCTCTTCTGCATTGCTCATCCTCTTTTCAGGCAGCCATGATATCAGAAGGTTTACAAGAATCAGAATAACGATAAGGAAGGAAAGGACCAGAATACCATGTTGTTCCCTGCGTGAAAAGCTGAAGTACTCTTTCAGAAACTTTTTAACCATGAACCCGTTACAAAGGAAATGATCTTCAAGTTAATGCAAATTGGGCAAATATCAAAACCTACAGCCACTGAAATGGTTCCTGCCTGCCGGGTTCCCCGCCGGAGCTTACTTGGTATCATTGGATGGCAGGCAGGCGACTGACGTCTACCGTCCAGCGGTTACGAAACCCGGGTCGTAAAACGTCTTACGTCTGTCGTCTTTTATACGTTACCTTTTAACATTTTACTTTATTTATTTTGTACATTACCGACTAACGAAATACAATACGGGCTTCGTTACCGAACGACGGTCAACGATTTACTTATACCGCTTAATTTCACCTGCGCGGAAGCGTTTCATGTATCTTTTCAGGTCTCTTTTGATTTCGGGTCCCAGGATGATCAGACCGATCACATTGGGGATTGCCAGTGTGATCATGACCATATCGATAAAGGTAATGACAGAGGTAAGGGTTGAGCTTGCCCCGATCACGACACAGAGCAGCAGAAGAATGGTGAAGATGCGGATGATCACGGCTTTTCTTCCCGGAAATTTTTCAAACCATTTTCCCAGCAGAAAATCAAATCCTTTAATCCCATAATAAGACCAGGAGATCATGGTTGAGAAAGCAAACAGCAGAATAGCCAATACCAGGAGATAGGGGAACCAGGGGAACACGCTGCCAAAGGCTGCGGAGGTAAGCTGGGTACCTTCCAGCCCTTCGGGATTCTGATGGAAACCGGTAAAAATGAGGACAAGGGATGTCATGGTACAGATGATAATGGTATCAATAAACGGTTCCATGAGTGCAACGATTCCCTCATTTACAGGCTCGTCCGTTTTTGCCGGTGCATGCGCTATAGCCGAGGATCCCAATCCCGCTTCATTTGAAAAGGCACCGCGCCTGAACCCCGTGATCAATACACCAATAAATCCTCCTTTGATGGCGGGAGCATCAAAAGCACTGGTCACGATCAACTTAAACACGGAACCGATTTCACCGATATTCATGATAATGATGATCAGTGCCGTACCGATGTAGAGGCCTGCCATAAACGGGACGATTTTGCCCGTAACCCTGCCGATGCTCCTGATCCCACCTACGATCACCAACCCGACCAGAATGGCAAAAAAAACACCGAACACTGCGCCGTGCCGTTCAAGAGCAGGTATAATAACAAGGAATTGTGCAAACGCCTGGTTTGCCTGAAACATGTTACCTCCCATGGATGATGCTACCACCAGCAGTGCAAAAACTGCAGCAAGGACCCTGCCCAATCCTCCCAGGTTTTTCCGTTTCAATCCTTCCACAAGGTAATACATGGGCCCTCCCGACACATTTCCACGGGCATCTATTTTACGGTATTTCACACCCAGGGTGCATTCCGTAAATTTCAGCGACATGCCAAAGAACCCTGCAAGGATCATCCAGAAAGTTGCTCCGGGACCTCCCACGGCAATGGCAATGGCCACACCAGAGATGTTACCGAGGCCAACCGTAGCCGACAGGGCAGTTGTTAACGCCTGGAAATGCGATACCTCTCCCCGCTCACCCGGTTTGTTGTACTTACCCCTGATCAGGTACCACGAATGACCAAACGCCCTCACATTAATAAATTTCATCCAGAGGGTAAAAAAGATACCGGCAAGGACTACCCAGAGTACGATGAAGGGAATATCAGCTTCCAGGTCAAATCCCAGGGCATCAAACGGATCCCAGAAAAATATCTTTTCCATAAACTGAACCACCGGCTCGAATGCTGCATTGATCTTTTCACTGAGCGTAAGGTCTTCTTCCTGATCAATGATCCGTTCAACAATGTATCTGATCCGATGATCTATAACCACGTTAATCATTTTTATTTACCGGTATCTGGTAAAAACGGTCAATGTTTTACGATCTCTCCTTTCCGTAACCGGTTCATGTAGTCTTTCAGATCCCTGCTAACTTCGGGTGCAAGTACGAGCAAACCGATGATGTTCGGGAACGCCAGAGTCAGTACCATCATATCCGAAAACTGGATAACCGATGTAAGGCTTGAAGAAGCGCCGATTATGGTAAATAGCAGAAACAGTATAAAATAGGTATAGGTTGCTACTTTGATGGAACCGAACAATGTTGTAGATGTTTTACCGAAAAGGTAATGAAAGCCCTTCAATCCGTAATAGGACCAGGAGATCATGGTGGAAAAGGCAAAGAGTAATATCGCCACGACAAGGAGGTAGGGGAACCATGGAAAAACGCTGCCAAATGCCGCTGAGGTCAGGGGAGCTCCCTCCAGCCCCATCGGGTTCTCATGAAATCCCGTAAAAATAAGAACCAGCGATGTCATGGTACAGATCAATACGGTATCGATAAAGGGTTCCAGCATGGCAACGATCCCTTCACTAACGGGTTCATTGGTCCTTGCTGCTGCATGGGCTACTGCAGCTGATCCCACGCCTGCTTCGTTTGAAAAAGCCCCCCTCCTGAAACCGGTTATCAACACGCCGATAATTCCGCCTTTCAGGGCAGGAGCATTGAAGGCACCATGAAAAATCAAACTGAAAACGTGCCCGACTTCCGATATATTCATGGCAATGATCACCAGGGCTGTTCCAACATAAAAAACAGCCATGAAGGGAACCAGTTTCCCGGTCACCCGGGCAATGCTCCTGATCCCACCAATGATAACAATCCCAATAAAGAAAGCCATGATCAAGCCAAACCAGAATCCATAATCCGAGACTGCCGGAATAACCATGGCAAACTGGGCAAACGCCTGGTTCGATTGCAGCATATTGCTTCCTCCAAAGGAAGCGGCAACCATGAAAACGGCATAAATGCCTGCCAGCACCTTCCCTGGAATGCCCAGTTTTCGCCTGGTAAATGCCTTGTTGAGGTAATACATCGGTCCACCCGATACCACGCCGTGCTGATCAATCTGGCGGTATTTCAAACCCAGGGTACATTCCGTGAATTTAAGGGACATGCCAAAAAACCCGGCTACGATCATCCAGAAGGTCGCACCGGGTCCTCCAACCATGATGGCAATGGCCACACCGGCAATGTTCCCCAGGCCAACCGTTGCGGACAGTGCCGTAGCGAGTGCCTGGAAATGGGATACCTCACCCCTGTTTCCCGGTTTGTCAAATTTCCCCTTTATCAACGCTATCGAGTGACCGAATGCCCTGATGTTGATGAATTTCATGCGGAATGTGAAAAAAATTCCGGCCAGGACGAGCCAGAGTACAACAATCGGGATGTCGGCTTCCAGTTCAATCCCAACCGCTTTCACGGGATCCCAGAAAAAAACCGTATCCAGGATATCCACAAGTGGTGCAAATGCAGCATCAATACGCTCACTGATCGTCGGTCCATCCCCGGCAAAGAGGTGACTTGGGGATAGAAGAAATAAGAGAAAGAGTACTGTTTTCCTCATGAAATGAACTACTCAGTATCAATTGAAATTAAAAACCCCGAATAGATTCAAAAAAACAAGGGCAATGGCGATGGGGGCAACAAATTTAACAATGAAGATAAAGAATGGCAGATACCTGACTTTTAATGTTCCTTCGGCGGATAGCTCCTGACCCGATCTTTTTCGTCCATAATACCATCCAATGAACAGGACGATAAACAACCCTCCGAGAGGGAGAAGAATATTTGCCGAAGTAAAATCAAGGATACCAAACACATTTTGCTTGAATAGTGTAAGGTTCTTAAACCAACCCCATGAAGCAGCGGCAAACAAACCAAGGAAGGAAATGCACAGGGTGGCAACCAGGGTTGCTCTCTTGCGTACCATACCCAGCTCTTCCACAAAATAGGCTACAACCACCTCCAGAACGGATATGGTGGATGTCAGGGCAGCCAGCCCGAGAAGCAAAAAAAACATGAGTGAAAAAATATAACCACCGGACATCTGTTGAAAAATGATAGGCAGGGTTTTGTATACCAGGTCCTCTCCTTCTGCTGCATTGATACCAAATGCAAATACAACCGGGAAGATGGCAACTCCTGCTAATACGGCAATGAAGGTATCTGCCAGGGAGACGGTAACAGCAGTGGTTGCCAGGTTGTCTTTTTTACTGATATAGGACCCGTAGGTAATCAGGGTACCCATACCGATACTCAGCGAAAAGAATGCCTGTCCCAATGCTTTCAGGATAGTGCTTGTTGCTGCCTTAAAATCACTGAATATGGAAAAATCCGGTTTGAACAAAAATGCCAATCCGGCGCCGGCGCCTTTAAATGTCACCGCACGAATGCACAATATGATCAACAATACCAGCAAAATGGGCATCAGGATCTTTGCATACTTTTCAATGCCATTCTTGACACCGGCGGAAACGATCAACGCGGTGAATGCCATGAAAACAAGAAACCAGATAACGGGACGGACAGAGCCTTCCCTGAAGCTGTCAAACATGACACCAAGCTCCGCGGGTGATTTATCCTTGAATCCATTCGCGATAGACTGGTAAATGTATTCCAGTGTCCAGCCTGCTATTACTGCATAGAAGGCGAGGATCATAAAAGCGGCTCCCACTCCCATTATTCCAATCAGAAACCAGGGTTTCCGGGGAGCAAGTTTCTTAAATGCTCCTACCGGGTTGAGTTGTGCACTGCGGCCAATAATGAACTCTGACATCATTACCGGAATGCCGATTGCCAGGACAAAAATCAAATAGATAAGGAGAAATGCTCCGCCCCCATTTTCACCAAGCACATAGGGAAACCTCCAGATATTCCCAAGCCCAATTGCAGATCCTGCCGTCGCAGCAATTACTCCAAATTTGCTACCAAATCTGTCGCGGGTGGGTAAATCAACGTTTGTCATTTCTCTATATTTATTTGATAACCAAAAACTTTTGTTATGGATACATGTTCGAAAGAAGTGCGGCAAAATGGTGAAAAATGTTTGTATATCCAAACAAATTTCTTAAAAAGTTGTACTTTTGATCCACGAAATTCAAACCCCATCAAACCGAACTCATCCATGGAAAACAGAACCTCTCAAACGAAAATAATTGCAACCATCGGACCTGCCTGCTCGTCCAAAACCGTCTTGAAACAGATGATAATCGAGGGCATTGATGTATGCCGGTTAAATTTTTCTCACGGCACCCATAACGATCACCTGGAAGTGATTCATACCATTCAAGACCTGAACCGGGAACTCAACCTGAACGTAGCCATATTAGCCGATCTGCAGGGGCCCAAACTCAGGATCGGGGAAGTGGAGAACAATGCGATTGAATTGAAAGATGGAGAATCGATTGCTATCGTTGCAGAGGAGTGCCTGGGGACAGCAGAAAAAGTGTACCTGAGTTATCCTGAATTTTCCAGGGATGTAGCGGTTGGTGATTTTATCCTGGTGGATGATGGGAAACTCAAACTTGAAGTCATCGCTACCAACAAGAAAGATAGTGTTCGTGCTCGCGTTATACATGGTGGAATATTATCATCCCGGAAAGGGGTTAATCTGCCCGACACAAAAATATCGCTCCCCAGCTTAACGGATAAAGATATTGAAGATGCAGATTTTGCACTCAAGCACGATGTGGATTGGATCGCCCTCTCCTTTGTCCGGAAGGTCACCGATATCATCGATCTTAAAGATATCATCAAGAAGACAAAGAGAAATACAAAAGTAATAGCCAAGATTGAGAAACCGGAAGCACTGGAAGAGATTGACAATATCATTGACATGACCGATGGGGTAATGATCGCCCGTGGAGATCTTGGGGTGGAGGTTGCTTTCGATAGGGTTCCCCTGATCCAGAAAACCCTGCTTAGAAAATGCATTGACCAGGGCAAGCCGGTGATCATTGCCACGCAGATGATGGAGAGCATGATCACCAATTTCAGACCTACACGGGCTGAAGCCAATGATGTTGCCAATGCAGTACTCGACGGGGCTGACTGCCTGATGCTGAGTGGAGAAACTTCGGTTGGGAAATTTCCGGTTGAAGTGATACGGAGCATGCAACAGATCATCAGCTGGACGGAAAGAAACGGATTTCAGTTCATCCGCGAACATGCACCAAAGGGACTGTCCAAATCATTCCTGCCCGATTCGATCTGTTACAACGCCTGTAAAATGGCCGAACAATCAAAGGCAAAAGCCATCATCACCTTTACCCACTCCGGATATACTGCTTTCCGGATCGCCAGTCACCGTCCTGATGCCTATATATTTGCCTTCACCAGCAATCGTAAGATCCTGCGCATCTTGTCACTGGCCTGGGGAGTGAGGGCGTATTACCTTGATGAATACCAGGAGATCAACAGTGCCATCGAATCTTCGATCCACATTCTGCTGGAAAAAGGATTGATGAAGGAACAGGATACGATCATCCATGTCGGATCTATACCCCTGAATAAAAGGGGACAGACAAACATGATGAAATTGAGTTATGTCTAGGATTTGTCAGAAGGGGTACCCGATCGCAATATGAAGTGTAAAATCATCACGCAGGGATAGTTTTCTGTCCCAGGGGATCCATTTGGAAGTATCCAGTTTAACTTCATTCTCATAAATGTCACGGGGATCTCTGAGTTTCATCCCAACATCCAGCCTGAATACAAAGAAAGAGAAATCGAACCGCAAACCGAGTCCTGTACCGACTGCCAGATCTTTATAAAATTTATTCCACTGAAAATAGGCCGGATCATAACCGTACTTCGCAACCGAATTCTTATCCTCTTTTATGGTCCAGATATTTCCAAAATCCAGGAACAAAGCACCTCCGATTACCCAGAAAAGTTTAAACCGATATTCAAGGTTACCTTCAATTTTAATATCTGCAGTTTGATTGTAATATTTGAGCGTATCACCAACTGACCCGGGCCCCAGTGACCGGACATGCCATGCCCTGATTCCGTTAGCACCACCCGTAAAGAATTGCCGTGTAAAAGGGATACTTGTTGAATTTCCATACGGATATGCCACACCTATCGAGGCTCTGTAAATAAAATCATTCCCCTCATTAATTACCTGGTTGTACCGGATATCAATATCTCCCTTGACAAACTGAGCAAATTCCAGGTCGAAAAGCTCATAACCGGTGGAGTCACTCTTCTTGGTATGTGCAATTTTATTATATGCATAAAGTAAATTACCGGCAGTTTCACCATTGAAACGGAAAAAGATAAAATCCTGTTTTTTATTCAGATTCTGATTATTATAAATATAGGAGTAATTTATCCCACTGATGAATACATCCTGGTAGCTGTATTCCAAATAGGTACCTTCAATGGACTCATGAAAGTAGGCAGAGTCTATAACCGGTATCTTTACCGCATTAATGTCAAATGGTCTGATAATATGGCTGGAGAATCCAGGACTTCGCCAACTATAGCCTATGGAAGCATTTGCAATGGTACGAATATAGACCGGCCTGCGCTGATAGTTATAAGCCAGGGTAAACGTGGTTTTGGGGTTATACTTTTTAACAAACCGTTCTGCTTCAAGGAAGGGAAATAAAAACTTGGGCAACCCAAGACTTGCTTCTGCACCCAATTCCAGGGCATTGCTGAATCCCAATTTTTTTTCCGTCAGAGCTTCGATAGCTCCTTTTAGTTTAATGTTCAATATGTTAGCTCCCCTGAATAAATTTCTGTGTTGATAAAGTAAATTTACCGCCCCACCCAGGTTTCCCGCTGAGTTGGTGCCTTCAAGTTCAACGGTATAGGATTGCTGGGTAAACGGAGCCAGCTGAATGATACAGTCCAGGGGTTGGTATTCACCATCCCTGTTTTCCTGGCCCTCCCTGAATTGTATATTGATCAGCCTGAATACCTGTAAAGAGGATAAGTGTGTATTGGTCTGCTCAACATTGGTCAGGTTATACAAATCCCCCTCTTGAATGTAGTTTGACTGAACAACCACCTTGGGTTTAACGACCTCTTCCCTGTTGTTGGTAATAAAATAGAGCCCCTCATATTCCGTTGTATCCAGGCTGTTATTGTATGCTTCAGGATCGGTTAGCTCCAATTGTGGATCATAATTTGAATAGACATAAACCCGGTTGATTACGTGTTTTTCATGTGGAACCGTCACATAGCGGTAACTGCCAGTGTTTTGCTGGAACTGTTTTATTCCAATATAAACATCCAACCGGTTGGATTGTAAACTGCTGTCGATTTCAAAATAAACATAATGCTTTGAGAACGTGTAATACCCTTCATCCTTCAGCAGCTTTTCCAGCCGGTTTCGCTCATTCTGTAAAACCGCAACGTCATATCTTGTCCCTTCTTTTATCAGCGATTCCAGTGTATCGGCAAGGACAATTCCACGGAGTGTGGTATCCTCAAAATTGTAGTGCACCCGCCTGACCCGGTAAGGCTTGTTGGCTTGAATGGAATAGTTGACCTTTGCCTTCTTCTTTCTGAATGTCACCGTATCCTCCACCACGGCATTAAAATAACCTTTTTGAGAGCTTACTTCCTTCAGCTGCTGCGAAGATTTATCAGTTTGAAACGCATCATAAATCACCGGTTCCTCTCCAATGGTCCTTAACCACCGGTTAATACGGGTATCTTTATCTTTTTTCGAAAGGTTGTAGAGGGAAAGGTGAAATTTGAGCCCCAGGATCCGTTTGTTCGGTTTCTGCTTCACTGCCCGTTCCAGATCATCCTTTTTGATGTTCCGGTTTTTGCTATCAATCTTGTACCGGTTCAACAGGTATTCCCCATCCGGTACATATTTGGTCGGACTGCATCCGGAAATAAAAAGCAAACAGATCAGAACAGTAACCGCAAAAACTATACGTATGTTTTCCAGGTACCTGAAATCATATAACCATTTCATCAATCGGTAAATCTAAATTCCAACGAACCATCAGAT
>Ga0315553_10000262_pt1 | contig 48541 bp, 51 predicted proteins | sample SalMarSW160140MG_FD_203099 | JGI IMG/M metagenome (GOLD analysis project Ga0315553, IMG submission 203099) | Salt marsh sediment microbial communities from the Plum Island Ecosystem LTER, Massachusetts, United States - Salt Marsh Sediment SW1601-40 ...
GTAGTAATGATACCAGAAGAAATGGCTATTTCAGAAACGGGGCGCCTTTTAAACGAATTATTAAAATATAATATTCCTGTTTCAAATATTGTTGTGAACCAATTATATCAAGATGACGATGATTTATGTGATTTTTGCCGATCGAGAAGAAAGATGCAAGCTAGTAATTTGCTTAAAATTCAGAAAGTCTTTAGAGATGAACTCGGAAAAAATATAATCGAGATTCCACTTTTTAGGGGAGAAATCAGAGAATATGACAATTTGAAAATATTTGGAGAGCAACTCGTTAAATGAAATTAGTTACGGAACTCACTTAGATATTTACAGTATAAACAGATATTTGTTTTTCCACACGGATACCCACATTTTTTGCAAGAATTATAAGATTCAGGTATGTAATGTTTAGAAAAAACTTCAGACATCTCCAAAAATCCGTTGAGTAAATTGAATTCTATTTCGGGGCTGAATTTTTTGCATTCCTGAATGAATTCTAACACACGTTTCCTTAAAATTGGATCTTGCTCTCTATAGGGGCAATGTGAAGGGTAATAGTTAATTTTTTTCAGGTTTGCATAAAGGAATATTTCTTCTTCTGGAATTTTTATTAGCGGAGTGATTCGCCTAATGAAGTACTTCTTTACTTCTTTACTTTCTTCTTTAAAAAGATATTGATTAGCAATTAGCTTAAATCTTTTAAAAAGAATATTCATTAAATAAGTTTCTGCTATATCTGTTAAATTATGACCCATTGCGAGGACATCAGCACCTAAGTTTTTTGCGGTTTCGTTTAAAATTCTTCTCCTAAGCGTAGCACAAAAATTGCATGCGTATATATTTTTGGTTGCGTTCTTTTTCAATTCTACTATCTCATCTAATGTTTTACCGGTTATCTCTTTAAACGAAACAATTTCATGGTCGATTTTATGTAGTTTACAGAATTCAATTGCATTCTTTATACTATTAGTTCTATAGTCTCTAATTCCTTCATCAATGGTTACTGCTATTATGGGATTCGAATGATAACTATTTGCTTGAATAAGTTTAATGTTATATAGTAAAGAGAGAGAATCTTTTCCACCAGAAATACCAACAACGATTTTATCATTTGGTTTTATCATATTATATTTAGATATTGTCTGAGAAATATTTTTCTCAATTCTTTTCGTAAAACAATTAGTACATATTAATTCCCCAGAATATTTTCTGTGGACTACTAGAGAATTTTTATTGCAATAGTCGCAAGTAGCAGTTTTAAGAAAAACATTATAGGAACTATCAAAATTGTTAATGAAAATCACATCCGCGTTTTAATTAAATCCAAAAAAGATCAAATCCAAACATCAGATATGATAACACGAAGTTCCCAAGAATGAGACTTAACGCTACAATTCTTATCGCATTTAAGACATTATTTTTTATTTTTCGTTTATTATCGTACCAGTATTCGAAAGAGACCTCAAAAACTGAATTCTTTTTTAGTTTCGTAGTCTCAGGAAGTTTCACAGATACTGTGTCTTTATATCCGTCTCCTATTGAGTCAATTAATTCATAATTATCTTTTCCCAAGAGGACCTCACCATTTTGATTGCTCTTATAATCCTCCTTCAATAAAATTTTAACATATTCTATATTTTCAACCCGGTATTCTGTTAATTTGCACTCCGTATCGGTTCCTTTATAGACTAATCGATCTGTTTTTTTCTTTTTAGTTTTATAGTCTTCGCCAAATATCCAATTAATTAATTCTTTTACAAATCTATCCCCATCAAAAATGGGCAGGGGCATCATATTAAAGATAGTTATACTAAATGCGATAACAAAAAGCCATAAAAGCTCTTTGATGAGAAAATCAGGCCAATTACTCGTAAATAATTTTGCCAAGTCATTTTTATGCATCCAATAAGAATTACTTTGAACACCAATGAAAACACCAACAATTTCTACATCTAAAATGTAATCGCTTCCTGTGTTTGTTGTAAGGTTTATCGCTTTTAGATTAAAGTCGGTTAGCAACAGTTCTAAAGTTTTGCCATTTGAGGTATTAATAGCTGTTCCGTTCACTTTTGAGATCACTATGTTAGTTTCAGTACTACTCGAGTAATTATAGGTAATTATTAATCCTGTACCGTTTGGTATATACTCATAACGGATTCCTATATCATATCGAGGACCTACAGTAACATTTTTCTCAGAGTAAGAATCGCTATACGGATTGTAAATATTAAAAGTTAGATTTTCTCCTATTGCGAATTTAACGCGAGTAGAGTTACTTAGTATTGAAGTAAGGCTTATGCCCTGATTTAAATCAAGGTTTAAAAATTGGCTATCTGGATCGTTTTGATGTTTGATTGCAACGATAGCATCACCACTCTCAAGATTTCCATAATTAAAACCTCCGTCTTGAGGTGTTAACACGCTATAAACTTGGGTCACCTGTCCGTAGAAAGGAGAAACAAGAGTTGGAAAACTTAATATTAATAGGAACGCCACACCTGCAGTTATAGCATTCACAAATGTTCCTGAAGTAGCTATTCTAAACCGGGTGTTTCTTTTAAATTTGGGGGATCTTAATTCTCTTTCATCAACTTCTACAAAAGCGCCAAATCCAACTAAAAAAAACAAACCAGCTCCGAGTACACCTGTTGATTTAATGTCTACGCCGTCAATATTCGCAGAAATGCCATGAGCAAACTCATGAGTAGTCATAATAAATAATAATGGCAATAACAGATAAAAGAAAACGGGTAAGTCGATAGTAACCCCGGGAATAAGTGGGACAATAGCGTTTTCTATGCTAGGTTGGATAAAAAGGTTTAAAATGTTCGTAAAGAAAAAGTAAAAGCCATAAATTGTAAATCCAAAAGATACGAATATACCTATATTCCAAAATACCCTCCAAAATCTAGGGCTTTTTTTCGATATTCTTCGAATGAGGTTATTGAGTTTTTTGGTCTTAAACATAGCGAGTAAAGGGAAAAAGAAAGTGTAAGCCTCTTTTTTGTTTCTGAGTAAAAAGACAAAAATAATCACAATAACCCAAAAAATTAAAGATATTATAAACCAAGGGTTTAACAAAAAATCTATAATAAGATCGAGTAAGGTCATAAAACGCTAGTAATCGCTAATTCACGTAATAAAAAGGTTAATTTAGAGTAAAAATTAAGGTTATTCTTTTTATTTTAAAAATGTTTTTAATAGCTATAAAATTAATTCTAACTTCTTTAAAATCCAATTATTAATCATAAATTTTTGTTTAACATTTTTCTGCGGAAGATATAGGTTATTAATGGCAGATTTTGGTATCCACTCTTCTTTTTTTGTAAAGTCAATTAAAACTGCTTTTTCCGTTTCTCCTACGATGGATCCATAAAGATTACTGGTGTCATTTGGGTCTTTTTTTGCCTTATTAAGTTCACGAGGAAGGTTTTGATTGCCTAGTGGGGTGTTAATTTCGTCTGATTGAAATTGATTTTTTTGATTGTGTTTCTTTATTCTGTCAGTATTACCTTTTTTTTGTAAAGTAGAATAGATTATTTTTTCATCAAGGAAGTGGATTAAAAGAAGTCGCAAAATTTCAGTTTGAGCTAAATTGAGCCTTTTTGAGTATTTATCTACATTAATCCAAAGAACATCATGATTGTTATCTTCCCAATTAAAAGATACGGAGGATTCTTTACCTTTAAAGATGTGTTGACATTGCCATTTATGAGTTTTATTATTTAAAACTCTTAATATCATTACAATCTCTTCTAATGATAACTTAATCGCTTTGCCCTCGCTAGAAGAAGGTTTTTCCCAAACTCCGTTCGGTTTTTTTTTAAAGCAATGGATAAACATAAATGGGTCTGAGCTTGAAGAACTGCTAACGATTATTCCTGTATTCTGCCCAAAAAAGCTTTTTGAATGAGAATCAGCCATTTCGATAAATTTGTGTGTTATTTTAAATAATTACATGTTAATATACATTATACTACAAAAACACCACTAATATCCACTTTAAAAATGAAAAGAAATTAATAGAAAAAATTAGATGAAAATGTTTTAATCAGAAGAAATCCTTAATAATCGCAATAAAAATGGAAAAAAATTAAAATATAAAATAATTATAAGATTTGAAACTTACTAGTGGTACTCAAAAAAAAACATAGCGGGGTGGGCTAGCCTGGTTTATGCCGCAGGGCTCATAACCCTGAGAACGCTTGCCCTCTTACGAGCTAGCGTCAGAGTCGTTCGTTCAAAAATCTTGCATCGCTGGTTTCCAGCAGATTGGGATTCGAACCCCCGCTACTTATTTTTCTTTATGTTATTTACTTTTCTCAAGGAGTTCTATTAATTTTTTCTTAAATGCATTCGCATTAAGTCTTAAATTTAAATTTCGATTAATATACCATTCCTTGTGGTGATTTTTATACCCAATTAAAGCAATATTACGTTTTAGATTGTTTACAGACAGTTTTAGGTATTTAGGCAAACTATGCTCTTCTATTAAATCATTGTATATTTTAATCATTTCTGAAATTGGGAGTTCATTTAAATTTTGAAGGGTTTCTTTAAGCGTTTCAACCAATTCATAACAGAAAAGTATAAAATTTAGAGTTATTAGGTTATATTTAGTGTTTAATAATCAATTCTTTATGTGATATAAATTGAAAAATACTATCAAGCAAAAAAGAAAATTAAAAAAAAAGAATTATGAGTGACGCAAGATCCTACGAATATACGCCTCCAATTCGTTGTTGTATAAAGCATCTGTTAGAAGGTAGGTATAATGCTACTGAAAATTCACTATATACTATTTTTGGAACTCTTAAAAGAGTTAGAATTGTTGCTACGATCACTAATCGAGAAGAATTTATGAGTAAGAGAAATAGCGATATAAATTCTACATCAGAAGAAGTTAGCACTAATTTAAGATTTGAACTTGATGATGGCACAGGTATAATTTCTGCGGTAAAGTGGGATGTAGATGTAGAAAATTTTGGAGATTTAAATAAAGGAGTATCAGTTGATGTATTAGGAAGGGTAGGTTTTTTTGGTGAAAAAGTTCAAATTAATAACATTGCCTTTATCAAGAAAATAATCAATCCTAACTATGTTTTATTAAGAGAAGCTGATGTAATTAAAAAGATCAAATCAGGAAATCTCGTTGAGATCCCTGAAGATACTGTTATCGGTTCTGAGCTAGAAGAAGATTCGTTTTTTGACGATATTCCGAGCGATATTGATGTAGAAAAATTGTTTAGTGAAACGGAATCGCCTAAGGTAGATAAAATTAAAGAGGAGATTTTTGGTATAATTTATGAGTATTCACAAAACGGGAACGGAATAAGCCTTGAAGAACTACAGCGAAGAATGAATGTTTCTGAAAACAAACTGAGAACTTATATTAATGATTTGGTTATGGAATCAAGGATTTACCCAACTGAGGAAAATATCTACCAAAGTTATTAAACAGCATCATTCACAAGATTGTTCTTTATCGCTAATTTCATTCTCAAAATCGTAAAATTAATTTTGTAAGGTTAATTATAGGATATTGTAGAAATATTAAGGACAGGTTGAATGAAATGGATTTAAATAATTATGACGATTTAATTGATAAAGCTTATGAAAAAATTCCAGAGAATGTAAAGAAATTATCTAGGTTTGAGATACCTAAAGTTGAAATAAGATTTGAAGCAAAAAACACATACATTACAAACTTTAACAGGATTATCAATATTTTGAATAGAGATCGAAAGCATTTTATAGGAGTATTTCTCAAAAAAGTAGGAACTATGGGAGAAATAAGAGGGCAACAATTGTTTTTAAAGGGAATTTACAAAGAACAAGTATTAAACAGACTCATTGAACTTTACTCAAAAACATATGTATTATGTAAAATCTGTAATAAACCAGATACAAATATTCAAAAAGAAGGTAAAAAAAATTTTCTCAAATGCACAGCTTGCGGAGCGAGAGAAGAAATTAAAGAGAAATAATCGTCTATTAATGAGAATTAAATGAAAGTATATCTTAAAATCCATAGACATAGTGACATTGAAACAATCGCTTGTTGCGATGAGGCTTTATTAAATCAAATTTTTACTGAAGGTAATTTAAGAATTGAGATTAGTTCCACCTTTTTTGGAGGAGATCTTCTAGCTATAGACAAAGCGATTGAAATACTAAAAGGCGCGTCATATTTTAATATCGTTGGAGAAAATATAACTAACATGGCTATAGCACAGAAAATACTTTCCAAAGAAGGAGTTAGAAAGATAAATAATATACCAATGGCTATGAAAATGATGTTTTGATGCCTCACAGATTTTGTGCAATATGTGGTACAGTAATTGATGAATTAGCACCTCATTTTGGTATGTGCCTTAATTGTTATTTAGAGGAACATCCATTATTTGAGTTACCGAATAATTATAACTTTAAGTTATGTATTGATTGCCAAAAATACTCAAAAAAAGAGGAATGGATAGAATCTGAGAGTAACAATTTGTTCAAAATCATTGAGGACGCGTTAATTCGCTTTTTATTAAGAAATTATGTAAAACAAGATATGATAATATTCTCGTTCTCATTCGATACATTTGTATACTCTTCACGAGATCTTTTAACTTCTTTAGATGTTACGATATTGGGGAAATTAAGGGATAATCAAAAGATTTCACATCAACAAACCCTAAAACTGAACATTAATTATGATCTATGCAAAAATTGCACTAATTTAAGGGCAGGAATGTATTATCTTTCGATCATCCAATTGAGGGTGACTGATAGGTCTCAATTTGAAGTTATTAAAGAAGCTTTAGACCAGATCTCGTTTTTCGTAGAAAATTTATTTGCTAAAAATAGTACCCAGTATATTTCGAAAATAGAAGATCAAAATCTTGGTGTGGATCTCTACTTAAGCACAAATGAGTTGATGAACCGAATTATTTTATATATGAAAGCGAATTTTAACTTTATTTTAAATCGATCAAAAAAGTTGGTAGGCAGAGATTCTCAAAAAGGAAGAGGTATTTATAGATTAAAAGCCCTTATAAAATTCTTACCATTTAAGAAAAACGACGCTGTTATGATCAATAATGTCAGATATTTAGTTGAAAATATTACTAAGAATAGAGTCGTACTAAGAGATGAAAACAGTTTTAAACATGTTAAGAACTTTTCTTTTTTTATTAAGGATAAAATATCTTTAAAGATTATTAAGGGGGCGGATTGATTGGGAAAAAATCACACCGAAGAGGAGCGGAACGACGAAGAAGAACTCGATAATCACGATAGTAACGACAATATGGAGAACAGCTTCGATAAAAATATAGATAATTTAGTAAAAAAGCAGATTGATTCAAAACGCGTTAAAAATATCGATCAAACTAAGAAGAGGGCTACGGTGGATTCAGTATTTGATGAAAGAATGTATTTACAAGTTAGCAAATTATTAAAATCTGGAGTTTTAAGCCGTATCGAAGGGATAATTTCTGCGGGTAAAGAAGCAAATGTATATCTTGCTTATGGTCAAGATAATAAAGAATACGCAGTAAAAATATATAAAATTGATACAAATACTTCAAAATGGATGAGAAATTACATTATCGGAGATCCTAGATTTAAAAGGGTTCCAAATAATGTTTCTAAAATAATATATCTATGGGCAAGTAAAGAGTTTAAAAATCTTAAAAGAGCTTACAGAGAGGGTTTAAGCGTACCTGAACCTCTTTATATAAAAAATAATATTCTGATAATGGATTACATCGGTTTTGGTTCAATACCAGCACCTAAACTCAAAGATATAAAATTTCCTACGAACCCTATCAAATTATTAAACGAAATCCTCTATTTTATTAAAAATTTATATCAAAAAGCAGCTTTAGTACATGGTGATTTATCTGAATTTAATATTTTATACCATAATCAAAAACCGGTAATAATTGACATATCACAGGCGGTAACAATACATCATCCAAAAGCAGAAGTATTATTGGTAAGGGATATCACAAATATTTTTAATTATTTTGATACGATAGGAGTAGAGGTACCAAATCGAGAAGACTTTTACTATGAAGTTATAAACTTAGAATAGAAAAATGAAAAAATATATTTTGTTGAAAACATATGATTTAAATTAGGAACATGAAAATAGGACAAAATCGAATTGCGGTAATAATCGGAAAAAATGGTGAAACTAAAAAAGAGATAGAAGATGTTTTGGGAGTACAAATAAATTTAGATAGTAAAACTGGAGATTGCGAAGTAAAACCTTTAATTGAACACCCTAAATATAGCGCTCTTAATACATTTAGTGCTGAAAAAATATTGAACGCCATCAATAGAGGATTTAATCCGACAAAAGCCATGAAGTTATTAGATGAGACTTTTGACATTGAGGTTTTTAATCTATACAATTTGTTAGGAAAATCAGAGAAGAAAATAAAAAGATTGAAGGGTAGAATTATTGGTAGAAATGGAGAGATGAGAAGGGCTATAGAAAGATTTGCCGAGAGTCACGTCTCTGTTTATGGAAAAACAGTTTCGATCATATCTGACTATGACAATCTACAAATTTCGAGAAAAGCAGTAAATATGTTGTTAAGTGGAATGCCTCACCACTCTGTATTGAAATTTTTAGAAGATAAATATAACGAGAAAAAGAAAGAAGAATTCCGAAAAATGTACAAACCTCAATTTTAATATTAATTCATCCAAATTTAAGTATTTAAGCGATGAAGTTTTAAATGGGTTCATAATTTAATTTTGTAATTGAATCTAAAATATCTTTCCCATATATAATTTCTTTAATTTCAGACTGTAGCTGTTGGACCGTGTCAATCTTCTCATTAATATAAAGCTCTTTATAAGTTTCCTTTTTTTCACTGGAATGAATTTCAAAACTTTTAATAGAGTAATAATTGTCAGAATACGATTTAAATATTACAAGACTTCTTGGATATGTGTTTTTCTCTTTCATAAAGATCGCCCATCCTTCATAAAAATACCTCACTTCAAAAAAAAACAAGTCTTTCCACTCGTCTAATCTCTTTAAAATTGTATTAATTTCATTTTGAGTTTTTACGCGGTATTTATCGTTCATATAATTGATTATAGAAGAAGATTTAAAAAGGAGGAGAAAAAATATTTCAGTCAATAGAAAGCTCTCTAATATTTAGGATATCATTAGAAAGTTTGCTTTCATTAAGATTCTTAGGTGAAATATTTTCGCTAAAAGAGGAAATGCTTGAGATATTTTTCCCAAAAATCTGTGGTGATTTTATGCCTGTAATAAGGAGCATAACTCGTAGGTAACCGTCAAATTCATCGTTTACGCGAGCGCCCCAAATAACCATAGCATTGTTTACATCCATCTTTTCCGATATTTTCTTTGCAACTGAATTTGCTTCGGCTAAAGTCATATCGTTCCCTCCACAAATATGAATCAGAGCTCCTTTTGCGCCATCAATCGATACATCTAACAGCGGTGAGTTGAGAGCGTCTTCGATAGCGTCTTCTACCCGATTATTTTTGTCACCAGACTCGCCTACTCCGACTATTGCAACTCCTCCAGTACTCAAAATTGTTCTAACATCAGCAAAATCTAAGTTAATCAGTGATGGTAGCGAAATCGTTTCAGTTATTCCTTTGACCATAGTTGCTAATACTTCGTCTGCAACGCTAAACGCCTCGATAATGGGCAAGTCTGGAGCTATGTCTAAAAGGCGGTTATTATCTATTACCACTAGCGTGTCTGCATATTTTTTTAATTCGTTAAGACCGATTTGTGCTTTATTAATACGTCCAATTTCGGTTTCAAAAGGTAAAGTAACTACCCCAACGACTATAGCCCCTTCAAGTTTAGCTATTTCTGCTACAATAGGCGCACTGCCAGTTCCCGTTCCACCCCCTTCTCCGCAAGTTATAAAAACTAAATTAGAATCTCTAAGTATTTTAGTTAAATCTTCACGAGACTCTTCTGCGGCTGCTCTTCCCACATCTGGATTACCTCCAGCACCTAATCCCCTTGTCAAATTTTTTCCAATTAATAATTTTATATGAGATTCCACACTTTCTAAATGCTGGAGATCTGTATTTACAGCCACACATTTCGCTCCTCGAATTCCTATTTTCATTAATCGATTGATAGTATTGTTACCAGCTCCCCCGCATCCGACTATTTTAATATTTGCGTAGCCAAAATTTTCTCGGGTTGGTCTTACTACTTCTCTTTTTTTAGCATTCTTTATTAGAGATTCCATTAAAAACGACGCGATGTTATATTTTCGTTATAGAAATAATATAAATAAAAAATTAGAATGAATATAATATTCACATATTACGCACACATCAAGAATTATGGGTTTAATTTAGAGAAAAATCGTGGTGAACGAATGGATCAAAAATTTGAGAAATGGTTCCATCTTCTATTAGAGATATATCTGGGAGAAGATAAGGAAATCGATTTGAAAAGGTTAAACAATATGCCCCAACATTAGTAATCAAAACAAGATCTCCTTCTTTTAATTCTTTTGTGAAAAAGTAATTTTTGGCTAGAACATCTTGATCGGTGGGTACAATTCCAGCAATAGAGGTTTTGTATTTATGAGGGTCATTTAGTCGAGTTATATTGTAAAACCTTAAAGAAGCTTTAGCAAATTTGGGACATATATGATTACCAATATTTAAAAAAATCCATCTATCTTTATACACTTTAATAACTTTTGCTAAGAATATCCCAGCATCTCCAACAAAATAACGTCCTGGTTCAAAATAGATATGCTTAAATTCATAATCGAAATTAGTTAAAATTAACTTAATTTTTTTAGCTATTTCAACCAATTGGTACTCGGGCATAATAGCTGCTTCAGGAAATCCACCTCCCAAATTTATATTTTCTATTCTAAATCCTGCTTTTAATAAAATTTTAATTTTTTCTAGAACATTTCTTAGATTTTGTTTAAATTGCTCAAAGTTATTCATCTGAGTAGAATAATGAGATAATATGGTTGTTATTTTAACATTCTTATATTCATTTTTTATTTTTTTTAGTAATGTAAGGTCGAATTCATCAAGATCAATTCCTAATTTGCTTCCAAACTTCTGAAGATTTAATCTAAGGCAAATTTCTTGAACCTTTTTATACTTTTTAGCAATGGAATCGATTAGAATTACATCATTTAAGTTGTATACGACGATTTCCTTAATGTTCTCCAAGATACATTTTTCAATAAGTTCTTGAGGTAAATATGGCCCCCCCACAATAATTTTTTCAGATGGAAATTGTAGCTTTAACGCCAATTTTAATTCAGGTAGCCCAATTAGTTCAGCACCTACACCTTCCGATTGGACAATTCTGCAAATATCGGGCAGATAATTAGCTTTGAATGAATAGAAACATTGGAAGTTATCAAATACTGACTGGAATGCTCGACAAAAAGAGTTAATGTTATTTTTTATTCTTTTTGCTAAAAAAATCATAAATGGGGTTTGTTTGTTTTTAAAAATTTCACTTGCTTTTATATCACCAATCAATAACTTCCCATCTTTTTTTATCAAATGGGGATTTCCTGATAATTTTTTCAATTTGTTCACCTCAGTTATGAATTAGTTCTATGTAAACTTGATGGGTTTTTTTTGCTACATCATGCCAAGAAAGGTTTTTTTGTACTTTTCTTTTACCTTCTTGTCCCATTTTATTACTAAAATGCTCGTTTTTCAGGAGTGATACAACTTTATTTGCAATATCCTCATAATTGTTAAATTCAACAAGTAGTCCATCTAAGTTATTTCTAATGACTTCTGGAGTTGCTCCTATATTCGCCCCAATAACAGGTTTACCTGAAGCCCAAGCTTCCAAATAAGCAATTCCGTAAGCGTCGCTTCTACTTGGCATCAGATAAATGTCTGTTTCTCTAAACGCTGCTATTTTTTTTGGATCGTAATATCCTTTTAAATTATCTGGAGTTAAGTTGACTATCCGTGGTTTGATAATCTTTTGGAGTTTAGAAAGCTCTCTATTGAAAGCAATTGTGGAAGGACCAATAAATACAAAATAAACTTTAGGGAACTTCTTTAAAATATTAGGAATTGTCTTTAAGATAGAGATAGCTCCTTTTTCATAGTTTTTGTAACCACAAAATAATACCATTTTATAGTCTTTTTCATTTGGTCTAAAAAATTTATGTTTAAAGCGAAATTCGTTTTTGATTTGTTCTGAAGAGTGATTAAATTTCTTGAAATTTACTCCCATTGAAATTATTTTTATTTTACTTTCTGAAATACCTAGTTTTTTCGTTAATACTTTTTTCTCCAAAGCTGTACAAGCGATTATCCTATCAAACTTTTTAAGGGCCTCAATAAGGTGTTTATTATGATATCGTGGATTTGAAAAATGGAAAAAAGGAGTACAAACAGTTGGTTTATTTATAAGTTTCCCAAGCATTAGTGCAATTAATAAATTGAAGTAGGGAAAAAATGTCGTATGAATTAAATCAAAGGTAAAATTTATTGGAAATTCTATTTTTTCAATTAAACTATCCAAATACGGTCCGTTTTTTAAGAATTCTATCAAACATTCATCTGACAATTGTAGTTTCTCGTAAGATGAGAAACTTTTAATCTTGTGAAGTTTTTCATCTATATCTATATTGTATTTTATTGGATAACGAGAAATTTTTAACTTATTAATGTAATCATAATTCTTATCTCCAGGGTTTATAATTTTACCATCAGCATGTCTTAAACCTTTAAAATCTACTGCTGTGGAAGTGTAAACATCAACTGTATAATTATATTTCGAATTCATAATTTCTGCTATGCTTTGGAGGTAAAATTCTGCACCCGAAATAGCGGGGAAATATCTTGTTGGAAAATACAAAATATGATTCAATCTTAAGATCCTTTTTATTTATCAATTATAATTAATATATGATAATCAAATGTCAAAAGATTTATTATTTGATATATCTTTAATGGCTGAAAAGAAAGGTGTTATTGATGAAGAATTGTTGAATTTCATTGATAGGATTTTTCCTGACAAAGTCGACAAAGTATTAAAAGTTATAAAAAGAGGTATAACAAAATATACCTTTAATCCTTCGAAGAGAGTTGTTTGGATAGCTTTGGGAGAAAACGACGAATATTTGTTATATCCAAAATTGTACTGCTCTTGCCAAGACTTTTATAAAGCAGTAGTGATACAAAGAAGAAGATCGTTTTGTAAACATCTATTAGCTCAAGTAATCTGCGAAAATTTGCCTGATTTTAACGAATCTGAACTGGAAGATGATAAATTTAATGAAGTTATTGATGAATTAGTTTTAAAATTTTAAAATCTCTGCATTCTTAATCGAATTCATTATCAATTCCTCTATGTTTACTCTTTTTTCTGAATTGAGGACTTCATCAAGTTTCGCATGAGTTTCAGGGTATTGAGGGTTAAAATTGCACCCCGCTGAGGGTTCAGAAGAGGTGTTATAGGACCCTATTCGCTTGTTTATATCGATAACTTCTTGTTTATCGCATCCTATTAACGGCCTTAACATTACACAACCAGAGGTAATGTTATTATAGGCATATAGATTGTCAAGAGTTTGACTTGCTTGTTCTCCTAAAATATCACCAGTTACTATTATGTTAGTTTGAATTAATTCTCCTAATTTCTTTGCTATTCTTAGCATTAATCGCTTACATAAAACACATGTTAATTTTCGGTCACATAATTCTTTAAAAACGTTTAAGTTATTATCATGATAAATAAAATATATTACCACTTCGGAATCTATGTATTTTTTTAAGATATTGATAATCTTAATAATCTTTTTCTTCATAGAATTATTGTCGTCGTCTGCTGTTAAAAAAGACAAAAAAGTAGGAATATAATTTTTCCTTATCATTAAAAATGCTGCTATTGGACTATCCAAACCTCCGGAGAGTAAAGATACAAATTTATTCATAATGAGACTCAATTTTTATTTAGTAGTTAGTTCTTCCCTTTCCCATTCTTTCAAATATTTATTGAAATCCTCTAAACTTATTTGTCTAGATATCTTAATTTTGTTTTTAAATTCAAGTTTCTTAATTTTTAACATTAACTTTTTATTTTTCATTAAATGGTTTTGAGCATTTGGATATTCGTTTTTAAAAATTTCTTTCATACTCGAGAAACTAGCATTTTTTAATAGGTCATATTGGTTATTTACATAATGACATAAGGGATCAACGCTAATTTGAAAATTAAAAGCATCTACTTGTTTCAAAGCCAAAGGATATGCTTTGCATGCTAACGGTTTTGTATCATGAACTGTGCAACCATAAGTGTTATCATAAAAGGAGCAACCATTAGTTTCTTTGTCGAATAATATTTTGTATGTCACAATTAAAATTTTTTTATTTAAAATATCAGGAAAAACTAAGTCTTCTATAATCTTAAAAGCAATTCCTCGTTTTTTGGCTATTTCGATTAAGAGATTCGCCTCTTCGGGATACAAAGGGATTCTTTTTTTGTATTCAATTTCGTGGCAGCATGATCCGCATTTCAGACATGCATAGTATGGCTCGGTCACTTCTAAATGATAAAAAATTTTTTTAAATTGTCGGTAAGAAATCCTATATATCTAATGATACTTAAGAAAATAAAATTTTTGTGATATTATTAAAATATTACTTTTACGGTAAATTATGTGTCTATTAGGATAACACATTGATTTTATAGACAGAATAAAGACTCTTATTATATCATATAATAATAGTTCAGCTAAAAAAATGACAGAGTCTGGGATAAGAATAATTAAGCATTTTGATTTTAACGAGGATGATTTTAACGATCCAATATGTATTTTAGGCATGCCAGGAATAGCCGATGTCGGAAAATTTGCAATTGATTCTTTAATAGGACAATTAGACGCTAAAAACATAATGGATTTTATATTTGATGATTATCCAGCAGGAGCTATAGTGGATGATAGTATGTTATCCGCTCCTAAAGCAGAAATTTTATTTTGGAAAGATCCTGAACAAAAGAGAGATATTTTTTTAATCACTGCGGACGCTCAGAGTTTAACACCTAAAGGTATCTATAAAATTTCAAATTTCCTTGCTGAAATTATCTATCAATTTAGAGTTAACTTGATAATAGCCTTAGGGGCTTATCCAGTAAATAGTCGTAAAATCAATACAAAAATTCCTAAAATATATGCAAGTTCGACAAACCGAGAATTGTTACAAGAATTTCTTGCTAAAACCAATTGCGATAAGATTCAAAAAGGCGTAATTATCGGTGCTAATGGGTTAATCCCTACCCTAGCAAAAGCACGGTTTAATTTAGACGGAATAGTTCTTTTAGCAGAAACAGATAACATCGCAATGGTAAATGAAGATATAACTGATTTAAAGGCGTCAATAACACTTTTGGAGATGATTAAGAAATCGTTCACTTTACCAATTAAAAAGAAATATTCACTTGATAATATAGAGGATATAACTAAAAATTTACAAAACAAAAGAGACCAATTAGAAAAAGATTTAAACACTTTTGAGTTTGTTGACACTGAGGATAAGAGAAAGTCATTATATATATAATCCAATTTATTTTCTTAACAAATTCTATATTTTAAGGAATTTTGTCAACATTTTTAATTATGTGCGAAAAATTTTTTAACTTTAATTAATTTTAAAAATTATGAATTATGTTTGTGCTCGAAAAAGCTGTGGAAAAGAAGTCTCTAAAAAAGAATTAAACGCACTTCCAGGGATAAAGTGTTCTCACTGTGGATTTCGTATATTATACAAAAAACGCCCTGATGTAATAAAACGGATTAAAATTCGCTAATTCTTCACAAATTTTAGTGGTATTTCATTTTCAATGCTCTTTAGGGTTTTAAATCAAATCTTAAGTGATTTATTATTTCCTTATACCTGTTCCTAATAGTAGCTTCGGTAACACCAGCAGCTAGTGAAATTTCTTTCTGAGTCCTCCTTTCTCCTTCTTGTATTGCTGCTACATATAACGCAGCCCCAGCCAGACCTGTTGGTGCTTTTCCAGCAGTTAAATGATATTTTTTAGCTAATTTTAATAATTCCGCAGCTCGGTTTTGAGTTCTACCTGAAAGTTTTAATTCGGCGCAAAAGCGAGGAATAAAATTAATCGGTGAAGAAACTTGAATATTTACCTTCAATTCAGTTAAAATTAGCCTATAACATCGAGCTATTTTCTTTTTATCAACTAAAGCAAACTCGATAAAATCATCTAGAGTTTTAGGAATATTATTTAATCTGCATGATAAATAAATAGATGCTATCAACATTGCTTCAATTGACCTTCCACGTATAAGGTTCTTATGGGCCATTTTTCTATAAATGTGAGCTGCAGATTCTTTTAGTTCTTTTGACACGTTCAATTGCGATGAAAATCGATCTAACTCGTTCATTGCGTAAGCTAAATTCCTATCTATTGATTTGTTAGTTCTCGTGCGAACATGCCATTTTCTCAATCGATAGACTTCGGCTTTCATTTTAGGGCTTATGCTCTTACCAAAAGCGTCTTTATTTTTCCAACCTATCATAGTACTTAGTCCTTTATCATGAAGCGTCAATGTTGTTGGTGCTCCTACTCTGACTTTTTTATTTGCTTCTTCTGAGGAAAAAGCTCTCCATTCTGGACCAGAATCAATAATATTTTGGCTTAAAACTAAACCACATACATTGCAGACTACTTCGCCCCTTGCGTTATCAGAAATTAGATCTATATTCCCACATTCTGGGCATAAATTTAAATTATTTTGAGGCATTGAAAGATCCAATTACTTATACCCATATTAAGTTCAATTCCTTAATTCCTATAATTAAAATCATACATTTAAATGTTTGCGTTTTATGGATTTATCAGTTAATAAAAATCCTCTTTAAAAAATTTAGCTTAAGTCATTTCACCAAAAATTTTTAATAAGATAGAAATTTCTAATTATATAATGCGACATTTTTATAAAAGCCACGGAAAGCACTGTTATCTTCGATCTTTTCAAACAATTTGTAAAAAGTGCGGTGCTGATGTTTTATACTGGGAATGTACTCATGGAAGTAAACTTTTTTTTGAATACCCCCCGTATGGAAAATTAGTAAGGCATAATTGTCGGAAAGCTCATGGATTATTGGGGGGAAAAAAAAGTTTTCCAATTATTGTTAAAACACCTACGGGTCTATTAGGAGAACCATATTATAACTGTGCTGTGTGTGGAAAAATGTTTAGAGATCAGGGTTCCTTAAAAGATCACTTTAATACACAAAGGAAAATTGACTTAGAGCATAAAATGTTTTCTGGTAATAAACTGACATTCCAGAACATAAATAGTTCTATAAACAATTCATACACTAACCCTAGTACAGCTCAACATAAACCTAAGTTTGGAAGAATCAATATTAAGACATCAAAAGATGAATAGACTATTAACCACAAATTTTTAATACAAATTTTATAATTATATTTATACTATTATTATTATTAATTCTGTATACGATATTTTAATCTAAAAAATTGGAGAAAAAAATGCCAACTGATCCAGCTACCGTTATTTTCAATTTAATACAAAAAGATCCAAGTATTATTGCTGCTGCTGTAGTTCAAGGAGGAGATAATATTCTTTACTCCACAGACAATTGGGATATTCGTTCTGATGTTGGTAAAGTAATTTCTAGCTGGAATAGTATGAACGCACAATTCATAATGGTTTCAGGCGTGAAATATTCAGTTCTTCAGTGTACGTCAGAAAGACTAGTTGCTACTTCAATTCGAGGTGAAGGACACATTATAGGGTCGAAAGATGAAGAACATAAAATACTTATTTATCTCGAACCCGATGGGGAACCAATGGGAGCTACAATGGACACAGCTAGAGCGGTTTCAGAATTAAGCTCAAAACACATTTACATAGATCCAAATTCCCAATTAGGCGCTGTTGGTGACAAACTTCAGCCAAGTATTGGAGCTAACATAGATCCTCAACTGAAGGGAGAGGTTCAGTCGTTTTTAGAATGGATTAAAGATAGTGAGGGGCTTTCGGGATATATAAATTATTATCTTCAGCAAAACAACACATCTATCATATCAGAGCTTTCAAAAATATATTCAGAGTTAAGGCAGATTTTTGGAGTTTAGGTTCTCACGAGCTTATGTACAAAGATATATAAGATTTATGATTAATATTATTATAGAGTTTGAGTATTAAATATAGTGATATAATTGGAAAATCCAAGGAAAGACAATAAAAAACCTACAATCATCAAAAAATCACCTCATAAATCAAATCCTAAATTTTCCAGAGAAAAAAATAAAAACCAGAAGAAACCTTTAGCTAAAGAAAAGAAAAATATTGACAAATCGAATTTAGATACCTCAATTGTAGAGGATGTTGAATTAGAAATCCCATTAGTTCCAGAATCGCCAAAAAAGAAGAATAAGCTAACAATTAATTCTCCTGGGTTATCTGCTGATCTTTTGCAAAAATTGAAAAAGTTAGAATCTGATAATATTAAAGTTGTTTTAGTAAATTGTGAACGATGCAGGGAAATAATTCCAGTACCTATCCCTAAAAATTATGTTATAAAATCTGACTTACCTGTCGTTCCAATAAGCTATGTTCATAGTAATTCTCACATGAAGGATCAACATTGTATTACACTTCATCTTGATCATGATTTTGACATCCGTAGACAACGGATTTCTGATGTAGTTTTTTCTCCTGAATAATTTTATTTATCTTGATTTCTAATTTAAACCCTAATTATTAAATGGTTGAGTTACAATCTTTAGCTATAATTAAATATGTTTTAACAAGATTTTTTAGAGTTAAGACAACCAACTAGAAAAAATCGCTATTAGGATAGGAATTAAACATAGTAAGCTGATAAAATAAATAAAACTGTTTTTCCACTTTAAATCGTTTGGATTTAATATAGTATTACAATTATCGCAATATTTATGATTGACATAAGAAATTTTATTACCGCAATAATAGCAGGTAGTATTTCCATTATTTTCTCTAATCGAATAATTTTCCTCAGATTCTAACATTCAATATTAATAACTAATTTGATTTAAAAGAATTAAAAAAATGCTAACAATTATAATATATATTCTAAAGTTAAATTTAATTATAAAATCATTGAATTTATAGGTGATTAAACTATTTCTGGTTACATTGGTAAAAATATTAGGTTAGAACGAATATTTAATAGAGAAACAAAAAGAACAATTATAGTTCCTATGGATCATGGATTAACATTAGGTCCTATTAAAGGAATAGAAAGAAATTTAGGTGAAATGGTTAACAAAATTGCCTTAGGTGGCGCTAATGCGGTTTTAGGACATGTTGGGATTCCACTTTATGGTCATAGGGGATATGGTCCGGATATCGGATTGATATTACATTTATCGGGATCCACATCATTAAGCCCAGAATTAAATTACAAAGTCTTAGTAAATAATGTATTAGAAGCCGTAAAGCTAGGTGCTGATGGTGTATCTTTACATATTAACATTGGAACTAAAACTGATCCAGAAATGTTAGAAATCTTGGGAAATGTTTCACGCGAATGTAGAGAATTTGGGATGCCACTTTTAGCAATGATGTATCCTCGTGGAGAAAATATTGATAATGAGTACGATGTTCAAGTTGTTAAAATCGCCGCAAGAGTTGCTGCGGAACTCGGAGCAGACATAGTAAAAACAAATTGGACAGGAGACCCTGATTCCTTTAAAGAAGTTGTTGCAGGTTGTATGGCACCAGTTATTATCGCTGGAGGCGTAAAGGCAAGTGTGAGAGAACTTTTAGAAGTAACTAAACAATCCATAGAAGTTGGCGGAGCAGGCGTGGCGTATGGAAGGAATGTGTTTCAAGCAGAAGATCCTACAAAAGTTGTTAAAGCACTATATTTAGTTGTTCATAGAAATTACGAAGTAAGTGAAGCTATGAAAGAAATTAGGATTTAAAACACTATTTTTACGATTAAGGTAATATTTTAAAATGAAACCAATTATTGAAAAACGGAAGCAATTTGATAGCATTTTTTTATATATTTCTATTTTTAAATTAGTGAAAAGTTATCTCGTACTTATTTCCGATGAAGAAGGTATGGGTATCGGAACTGTAACATTAGGAATCCCTTCTATAATTGAGAAAATGAAAACTACTTCCGCGTCTCACCAAATATTTGGAGTTCAAAGTAATATTTTAGGTAAGATTATCGTCGAAAAGATTTCTTCCTACCTCAAAGAGCCCGTATTGTTGCTACTTTTTTTAAAACACATCAAAGAAGATCAAGAGGTTACCAAACCTTTAATGGAATTACTGAAAGAAACATTAACTGAAATTTCTCAGAAAGATATGAAGTAATGAATATTTTAGAAATAACCTTACGGGTTTCTATTCTTCGTGTAAATATTAAAAATGCAGGGAAGGGGATTTGAACCCCTGTAGACCTATGTCAATGGATCTTGAGTGTGGCTCAAGAACTACATTATTATGTGTTCTCGATTGTGTCCACCGCCGTTGACCGCTTGGCTATCCCTGCTACTCTAAGGAGCTATTTATCGAATTGTTATCAAGTCATTGTTAAATAGAAGATGGATGCACAATTTTGCTTGATTTTTACCCTGTGAAAATAAACATGAATACGAAAACAACCGCCATCATACCAAACATGAATATCATTTGAACTCTGCTTTTCTTTTTCTGCTTTTTTTGACTGGTGTGATAATTATCTCGACAACTTTGGCTACAAAATTGCTTATCTGTTGGCATTGCTTTTCCGCAAATAGGACAATGGCTATGAGGTCCCCATTTCTTTTTAATCTGATCTTTCCAAGTAGATTGAGACATTCTCTTTTTACTCAAGTGTTAAGTTTTTAATTACTATGTTAGAAAAAGGTGCTAAATTTTAATATTTTATTATAAAAAAAGTTATTTCGTGATTGTTGTGCCTATATTCACTTTTTCGTTATTCCATAATTTTTTAAACTGATCTAGCTTCAAGCCCGAAATTACCGATACAACGACATTACTTCTTTTTAATATCTGCAAAGAAACTGCGTCAAAAATCCTATATTCTCCAGCCGCAGCTTGAGTATCTTCGGACCTTTCTAAAATCATTTTTTGAAGGGAATCGTAATTAAGTTCTCTCAATAATTTTGCGTCATCAAATACTTTTGGATCTTTATCGTAAATGCCATCAACATCAGTGAGGATTACTAAGCGCACTGCTTTTAAAAATTCTGCTACTTGAATAGCTACAGAAGTTGTTGATTGTCCCGGTTGTAATCCTCCCATTACTACAATTTTATGTGAACTAAGAGTAATTGCTAGTTCTTCGAAAGATTTTGGAACCTGAGGAGAAGCAAACTCTTTCATGTTAGCTATCATTAATCGGGAGTTTATACGCGATATATCGATTCCTATTATATCACATAGTATTTCGTTATGGGTAAATTCTCTCATTGCGTTAATATATTGTCTTGCAGTAGTTCCTCCTCCACATACTACAACAATTCGATAATAATCTTTACTATTTTTAATAATTTTGCAAAATTCTGAAATTCTTCTATAGTTCAACATTCTATCATCAGAAAATAAGAGGGAACCGCCGAATTTAATCACAATATTCTGGGTCATAATAAACTATAATTGATTTTTATTTTTTAAGTATATATGTATTAAAATTGAAAAATGTAAATATTTACGGGATATGGTTAGTAATACAAATAAAATTATTGTTGAAGTTCCTCACCGCATTTCGGGGTTTTTTGAAATTGTAGATAAAGAAAATGGAAACCCTATTAAAGATCCGGAAAATATTGGGTCTCGAGGAGCCGGATTTAACGTAAGTGGGGTAGGGGAGACAATTATTTCATATAAAAAACTCGAAAAAGGGGAAAAAAGTAGCTGCTTGATTTATATTAATGAAGAGAAATTGGATAAAAAAGCAGAAACTACATATTATATTTACGAATATGTTAAAAAACTGATAGATTTCCCTATTAATCTAAAAATTCAACATGTTTTTGATTTACCTGTTGGTTGTGGGTACGGTGCAAGCGGTTCAGGAGCACTAGGAACGATTTTTGGATTGAATAAACTATTGAACTTAAACTTGAGTAATTCTGAAAGTGGAAGGATAGCTCACATTGCTGAAGTTGTTAATAGAACGGGATTAGGGACTGTTTGTGGACAATTAGGGGGAGGTTTGTGCGTTTTAAAGGAACCTGGTTATCCATGTACCTTCGAGCGTTTAAAAAGTCCTAACGATCTTTTAGTTATTTGTGGATCTTTTGGAACGATACAAACTAAATCGATCTTATCAGACGAAATTTTAAGTTCAAATATAAAGCGAGCTGGCAAGATTGCTTTGAACAAACTATTATTAGAGCCCAATTACAAAAATTTTGTTAACGTTTCTTTCCAATTTGTAGAAAACACACACATAATGGAAATTTTAAATTTAGAAAAAACAAAGGATTTATTAAATGATTTACGCAAATTGGATATTATAGGAGCAAGTATGAATCAATTAGGCCGTTCAGTGTACACTTTTTGCAAAAAAGGAAAAGAAAAGGAAGTCTTTGAAATTTTTAATACATATAAGCCTTTTATAAAGACATTTGAGTTAAAAATTAACAGTAAAAAAACTATTAATTTTAAAGAAGAAAGAAGAAAAAATTTATAATTTTTTATCATCTACAATTATATTAAGTAAAAAAAGAAAGAAAAATAAATAGTGAGCTTATAAAGAGCATTAGAGTAAATTGCTCTTATAAGCAGCACCAAATTAAGGTACTGCTCCTGCTTGACCAGGCATTTTGTTCACCTTATTTTTGAATTTAAATTTTTTTATTCTATTCTTATAATTTTGAATCTGAATAGCTTTTTTCTCTTATATATTCCATTTCCAAATGGTATATTTAAACTTCAATAAAATTTAGTGAATTATTTTTTTCAGAAAATTAAATTTTATCCATCTAAATTTAAAATGGCTACAAGAATTTTGTTATATAAAATCAGATGGCAAAATTGGATTAACCAGTAAATTTTTAAATTCTTTTAATGAAGGTACATCTCCGTATTTTTGTAAAATATTGTTTCCAAGGTAGTACATAAAAGAGTTATTTGAATATGCGGGATTTGACATTCTTTCTATTCCGGTGATCAAATCTTCATCGCTAAAAAATTCATAACTTTTTCCATATCTCATTAATTCTTTCTTATTATACTTATCAACAAGGGCATGATATACAAAATTATACCAAAAAAGAGGAATTTTAGCTTTCACTATATTTTGTTGCTCCAACTCTTCAAGAGACACTTCTTTTAAAGGATCTGAACAAAATTCATTTAATCCAATTTCTGCTACTTCTTGATTTGAAAAGAGTACAGAAATTGCTTTATTGGCAATTCCCTCTGAAATTACTAATTTTGGCGAATGGAGAATTAAAATAGAGTGCTCAAATTGGTTTAACTCTCGATAAAGTCTCTTTTCCTTTAATACAAACTCAGTATGATGTCCTGGATATGTTTCATGAGATGTAGATTGTAAAATAACAGTCCAATACATTTGATAATTAGGATTAACCTCAATCCGGCTAACATATTTACCCAAATACCAATTATAGAACCTCCATTTTACTTTCTCTTTTGATTCATCCTTTTTTACTATATCAATAATTATTTTTTCATTATTTGGCAATAAATCAACGAATAATTCCTTTGTCCGTATTTCTGTAATTTGGAGTGCTTTCTTAAAGAAATTATAAACCTTAGATTCAGGAACTTTACGACTAATTCTTAATCTATTCATACGTTCTTCTAAGCTTCCATGCCCTCTGTAGGCGTCCTCAAACTCTTCCTTTAAATTATCTAACTCAGCTTCTTTAGCGGGTTGTAAATCTACATCATAAAGTTTTTTAAATCGATCCTTAATAGATATATCAGAACCTTTTAAAATTTCTATTGAGGTTTTCATAGCTACCAATAACTTTTCGATATACCGTTCGCGTTTTTTGTCAAAACCTTGAGCTCCCAATTGTTTTATCAAATTGTTGGAGTCATTTAACAATCTGTTTGGAACTGTTAGAGGTTCATTATCTACAATTTGTCGGTGTTTTTCCGGACCAAAATAAAAATCGACATAACCTTTAATATGTTTGTCAATTCTGAGTGCCAGTAGTAAAAAATCTTCTCCAAACTTGGAAATTTTTGCCATTTCTAACAGATAACAAGAAAATCTTGTATAAAAAGTTTTATTTAACTAATTATGAGCATTATTTGTTTTTGCTGAATTTAATGATTTGGATTTTATGGTAGCAGCTTCTACTGCTCCAATTAAGGTGGCTCTTATCTTTGCAGATTCAAGTTCGTGTATAGCAGTAATAGTAGTGCCTCCTGGAGTTGCTACCATATCTTTCAGTGCTGCGGGGTGTATGTTTGTTTCCAATAGAAGTTTTGCAGAACCTAAAGCGGTCTGAGCAGCTAGTTTTAGGGCAATGTCCCTAGGTAATCCCATTTTTACACCCCCATCGGCTAAAGCTTCAATAATTATAAATATATAAGCAGGACCACTTCCGGATAAACCAGTTACCGCGTCTAAATGTCTTTCTTCTAATTCTACTACCATCCCTACAGAACTAAAGATTTTTTTAACGAACTCTAGTTGGTATTCTTTAACATTTTCATTACGAGCTATCGCTGTAGCAGCTGCACCTACAAGAGCTGGAGTGTTAGTCATTATTCGTATTAATGATACGGGTTTGCTAATTATTTTAGTTATATGAGTAAAAGAAACTCCAGCTGCAATAGATATTATTACATGCTGTGTAGATATTGCCGTTTCTATTTCTCTCAAAACAATATCCATTACTTGAGGGATAACAGCAATTAAGACATGTTTAGTTGAATTAACTAAATCGGTATTGCTTTTAGCACAATCTACATCCAAGTCTTTTGAAAGATTGTGCAATTTCTCTTTATCTACATCAAAAATTATAATTTTGTTCTTATCAATCGTATTAGTAGAAATTAGTCTTTTTAAGAGAGCAGAACCAATTTTACCAACACCAATTATTCCTAATTCCTTTTCGTACATAATAACAAATCAACAATGTAACCAAATTAATATTATTAAAATGAACTAAAAATATGAGTATTTAATTACTCATTGTATCTATTTTTAAAAGCTTTAAGTATATAACTCAGCTTTTAACTCTTCTATGAGATGTCCTTTAATCATTCCATTATTCCTGTCATATCCTTCACATACTATACTCCTTACGCCAATTATATCTGGCATTATCTTTTTTACCATTGGGAGGGATTCCATCATTAAATACCCCGCTAAAGCGACTTCTAGATTGAGTTTTTTTGCTTTCTTTTTAAAAAGCTTTAATTGCTCAACGCTTAAAAAATCAAATAAACCTTTTCCATCTTTGATGAATGTATCAAGCATCACTATATTGGCCCCAGATTTGGCTGCAATATTTGGGAGTAATAAAAAATCCGGTGATGAAACCATCCTTATTCTGTCTGCATACCCGGCTACTACAATTTTTATATTTTCATTATAGGTTTTTACAGCTTTCACAACATTTTTCATTAAATATATACAATCATCCTCTGTAGTTGATTCTTTAAGACCTATTTTAATAATATCAGCTCCGGATACTGCGGCGCCTAAAGCGGCCAAAGAAGCTGATCCAGGTAAATTTGGGAAGTCCCCTATGGCTGCACTTAATAATTGAGAGCTATTTGGAGGTATTAGACTCTTCATTTTCTTTATAATCCACGGAAAATTAGCTCCTAAAGAACCTTCAATGGGATTCTTACAATCTATATAATCTACATCTTTTTGTCGAACCACAACTTTGGCTTCTTCTAATGATTTAGGGCTTACAAGCAATTTGATACTTTTTTGCATAACCAATCACTTATTATATGAAGTAATTATAATTAACCCAAATATCTAATTAGATTCTTCTAATACTAGATCTTTTATTCTTCAAGCTATAAATTATCTTTTATTTTGGGATATTTAAAATGTGATTAAAAATGTTAAAGAAAGAAAATGATATAAAAATTTAAATTAAATAATTATTATTAAATATCAAAAAAATTATGAATTATTATGTCTCCGAAAGAAATCACAAAAGTCGATATAACAAATGAAGTATTCAGAGAACCATTTGAAGTGATTAAACAAATATCCTCAAATTTAGATGGGTTGAAATATACTAAAGTAATTCAAACATTTGTGATGGAAGATCGAAGGTTAAACCTCTCGTTAGAAAACGAGGGATCTAGTTATTTTAAGGGTAAAGTGGTTTGGATAGGGAATCGTAAAGATGATAGTGAGGGAACTATCTTTTGTGTTGATACCCGAACCGAATTGAAACAAATTAATCCTACAGCGGAAAACACAGATAATATTGTGCTCGATATAAAAAAAGAAGTAATACGGATTTCTACGGCATCAAAAACCAAGTGTGCGGTGTGTGGAAAGAATATCGAGATTTTTGACGAAGTGGCTGGCTGTCCAATTTGCGAAGCGAAAGCTCATAAGGATCACATAACCGATTGGGTTAGAATGAAGCACGCTTGCCCCGTATGTAAGAAATCTTTAAATGTTTCAAGCTCGGGTGTTATTTTTATTGATTAAATTTTGAGAAAGCTTCTTAGTTCTTCGATTTTTATAGACCCATCGTGTAAAGCTGTCCCAATCAGAACCCCTGAGAAGTTATTACTTTTATATTCCTTAATATCTTGAATGTCTTTTATTCCACCTCCAACTAGTATTTCACCATTAAACACTTCTCTTATCTTTAAATAAAGCGCGGGAATTCCTCCCATTTTCTGTCCAACTTTAAAGAGATCAAGTAAAAGGATATTATTTACACCTAAATCTTCAATTTTAGAAACAATTTCAAGTATATCTTGATTCCTAATTTCCGTGATATTAGTTAGAATATCTTCGTTATACATATCGATACTTACAATAATCTTATTAGTATCAAAAAGTTTTAAACACTCTGTAATAACTTTTAGATCTCTTAAGGTTTCTAATCCTAAAACTAACGATTTTAGATTATGTCTAAAATATTTTTCTATATTCTTTTTAGTTTTTATTCCGGGGTCAATTATGATCTCAATCCCAGGAATATCGAGTATTTTTGAAAGGATTGTGATATTAGGCTTTCTTTGAAGTATAGCATCCAAATCGGCAATGTAAAATTCATTGAATAAATACTTATTTTTTAATTTTGATGCAACTTGTATTGGATTGCTATCATTAATTAAAACTGATTTCAAGGGCTTATAGTTTTCTCGTTCTCCTTTGATTGCGTGCACAGCTTGAGAACATAATATATCAATAACTGGAATGATCCTAAATCTATTCATAATTACAACAAAAATATAACATTTGATTTAAATTATCAATAACAAATTACCAATATGAGATACTCTTTTTTTTTAAAAATAATGATTAATTAAGTATTAAATAATTTCATTTTTAAAGTATAAAATCTAATTTTATCTTTGAATAAAGAAAACTAAACAAAATAGTGAGAGAAATGAAGACTGAAGCGTACCTTAATAAAATCATTGAAGATACTGGACTTTCTAAAAAGGAAATACAAAGTTTAATGGAAGAGAAAAAAGAGGAATTAAAGGGTTTAATTTCAGATGAAGGAGCATTGTTTGTAATAGCTAAAGAACTAGGTGTAGAAGTTTCAGGTGAAAATCAAGAACTTTTGAATGAAATCGAATTAAACATTTCTGACATTACCTTGAACATGAAAAATATTGTATTAGTTGGTAGAATTAAGGATATTTTCAATCTCAATAGTTTTAATAAAAGCAATGGGGAAGTCGGATATGTGGGATCTTTTCAATTACACGATAATACGGGGGATATTCGAATTGTATTATGGGATGACCAAGTAAATGTTTTTAAAGATGAACGATTTGAGAAAAATGAAATCGTTAAAATCTTGAATGGAAATGCAAAACAAGGAAGATATGGGGGAATAGAGATTCATATTGGAAGATTTAGTAAAATTGTTTTGGCCCCTGAGGATGTTGATTATAAGAAATACGCCAAAATAAAGGAGGAATTTAAATTAATAAATGAGATTGACGAAAAATCAGGATCTATAACAATTGAAGGAAAAGTGATGAATCGTTTCCCGGTACGCGACTTCATTCGGAAGGACGGCCAAAATGGAAAGGTAAGCTCGATATTAGCCCGGGATTCATCAGGTAAAATTAGAATAAGTTTTTGGAATGAGGATATCGATAAAATAGAAAACATTGAAATTGGTGATTTCATTTCTCTCAGTAACTTAAATCCTAGAAAAAGTAATTTTACTGAAGGTCAAATAGATTTACACGCAACTTCTTGGACACAAATTACGAAAAAAGACAAGAAAGTAAAATTTGACGTACAAAAAATTGATAGCATTGATACACTTCAAAATCAAAAAGGATATATATCTTTTCAAGGAATAATTTCTGCAATAGATGATTTAAGGAGAATAACTTTAAAATCTGGTGAAGAAATTTCATTATTAGGGTTTAATGTAAGTGATAATACTGATTCTATAAGAGTTACAGCTTGGCGGGAGAAAGCAGATGAACTTTCAATGTCCCTGAAGAACGGAGACGGAGTTTTACTGAAAAATGTTGAACTTAGATATAGTAATTATTCACAGAAAAACGAAGTAACCATTGCTATTGACTCGAGTATAGAAAAAATAAATTTAGAGATTGAAAATATTAAAGTATCTGAACCATCGTCAAAATTCAAACAAAATAATTTTTCAGGAAATTTTACTGATATTAGTACTATCCAAAGCTCTGGATTTTTTGAAATAAAAGGTGTAATATCTAACGAATTAAAAAATATCAGATTTTACGAAGCTTGTTCTGAATGTAGAAGAAAAATAGATAATTGTACATGTGATAAAACAGGTGATAAAAAACTTACAATGATTACTAGTCACTTTCTTGAAGATGAGAGTGGAAAAATCAGAGCGACATTTATTGGAGAAGCAGCAGAGAAATTAGTTGGAGAAAAAGCAGAGATAATTGTAAAGGTTAAAGACACTCCCGATTATGAAAAATTGTTGAAAAAGTTTTCTTCAGATATCATTGGTAGGGATATTATGATTAAAGGCCGAGTAAAATTTAATGATTACAGTGATTCTTATGAAATAGTGGCTTCAAATTTTCAAGATATTAATATTGATGATGATTTAGAGAATCGAATAAAAGAAATTATGACTTAAATACATAATAATAATTAAAACCATCTACATCTATTTTGTTTCTAGTTCATTAAATTATAATTAGATAAAAAAGTTAAATGTATTGAAAAGAACTATGAAACAAGTAAATATCGTTGGATTAGGGGAAGTAGTTTTAGATTGGGTTGCAGAAGTGCCCCATTTTCCAAAGCCAGATGAAAAAATAGATGCTTTAAGTGAAAATTATTTTCCTGGTGGAGTCACTGCTAATTATTTAGTGGCTCTAGCTAGATTGGAAGGTTGTTGTGGATTTATTGGAGCCGTTGGAGATGACCAGTATGCTGATTTGTTAATCGATGATTTTTTAAAAGAAAACGTAGATACAAGTTATATTGTTAGAAAACTCAATAAAAAAACGCCAGTTAACTTTATATTTGTGGCTAAAGGTGAGAAATCTATTATTCAATCACCACATATGCAAACAACAAGATTGGATATTGAAGAATTACAAGAATCCTCCATAGTAGATTCTAAACTATTGCATACTACTATTATTCATCAGGAATTAACTGAGAAAGCACTTGAAATAGCAAAGAATAATGAAGTAAAAGTAAGTATCGATTTAGAGTCTCAAATTGCATTAAGGGGTTGGGATAAATTAAAAAATATTCTACTAAAGGCGGATGTTTTACTTCCGAACAAAGAAGGGGCAAAGTTAATTACAAATAGCGATAATCCTCAAAAAGCAGCGAAAATTTTAGTGAAAAAAGGGGTACCTGTAGTAATTATCACATTAGGAAAAAATGGTGCTTTATTAACAACAAATAATTATCAAAAAAAGATACCTGCTTACCATATAGAAAATATTGTAGATACAACAGGTGCAGGTGATACTTTCAATGGTGCTTTTTCTTTAGCTTATTGGATTAAAGGTTGGGATTTAGAAAAATCCTGTATGTTTGCCAATGCAGCAGCTTCATTAAAAATTCAAAAATTAGGTGCGAGAACTGGAATGCCAAACAATCGAGAAATTTATGATTTTCTAAAAGAGAACGAAGCTAATTTCTTTTAACCTTTAATTATCGTATTTTTTTATTTCATAGGATAAATTACACAGATGTTATTAAATTTGCTACTATTTGTAAGTAAATCTAATTTCTTTATATGAAGATCTTTTGAATCAGATATATTTTCTTCATTAAATGGCCACTTACCTATTAACATATCTCCCATATTTTTTATATTTCCTATTAAAAAACCTTCTTTTTTTCCATCGTTTAATTTTGTGTAGAGAATGACGATATAATAATTGATATCGATTTTAATGGATGGATTCCCCTTTTTTATTACCTCTTTTATATTTTGAAAGTGGACGATATTAGAATCTTTCTGGCTCAAAACTCTCAGAGTGGTAAAGAATTGAGAAGAAATTTGAATTTGATTATCACTAAATATATCTTTAAATGTTAGCGAGTATGAATCGCTAGAATCCTCTTTTGTCCCTTCAAAAATAACCTTGTAAAATATCGAACTCATTGAATCCTATTTTATTATTATTTGAAATTACGAGATTTAAAAAAAAGCAAATGAACTTCTGACTTTTAAGGGGTCGTTATCCTCGCGGTGTTCCCATCATACGTTCTTGAATGATAATATTTTCCTCGGGGAATCCTAAATCTATTAGAAATTTTTTTAGCTTGAATTTGTGATCACCTTGAAGTTCGATTTCATTACCTCTCACAGTCCCTCCAGAAGCACATTTTTTCTTAGCTTGCGTAAGAATATCTTTTAGATTTGCATCTATGTTCCCTTGGAATTTGATAACTGAAACAACTCGCCCCCATTTACGTCGATCGTTAGAAATAATAATTTGTTGTTCATCTGCGCTTAAACTATCGCATATACATAAGTCTTTCGGAAAACTACATATTGGACAAATATCGTCGTCTTTAATACTCTTTTTTCACAACCTTTATTATTGTAACATATAAAAATACAATACTAAAAAATAATAGACCTAAATCTTATAAAAACCTTTTTTTATTTTAGTTTTGAATAATTTTAAAAATGCAAAGTTTTATACAAAGTGTAGTTTGGATTAAAATTGTAAACCAAACAAATTCTTTCTAAGTATAAAAAATTAACGATTCTTGAAACAAAAAATGATGAGTTCATGGATTTTTAAAGTGATCGTTGCTGGAGCCGGTGGAGTTGGAAAAACGGCAATGGTAACTCGGTATTGTACGGGTAAATTTGAAGAAGGTTATAAAATGACGATAGGTGCTGGATTTCATACTAAGTCAGAAACGCTAGACACAGGAGAATCCGTAAAAATGCAATTATGGGATTTTGCTGGAGAAAAAAGATTCCGAGAACTTTTACCAGATTATTGTAAAGGCGCAAGTGGAGGATTAATTTGTTTTGATATCACAGATTACGACACATTTAGAGAGATTCCAGTTTGGCTTAAAATTATTCGTCAAAAAGCAGGTTTCGTGCCAATCATACTAATGGGGATGAAGTGGGACCTGCAAAATCACGAAGTTGACTTCGATATCGCTAACGATTACGCTCAAAAAGCTAAATGCAATCAATGCGTTTTCACCTCATCTAAAGAAAATATAAACGTAAACGAATCGTTTCAAGCCATGGCAAAATGGCTTATATTTTACGCAAACCAAGCTTAATTTTAACCTCTTTTGATAAGTATTATTTCTGTATATTTTAAATAAAATTGATACTCTAATGATTGGTTATTAAGATTTTGTGATTGAACATAATTTAATCTGTAGAATTTAAATAGCTAATTTTTAAGATATTATTGATGATCACCCACATTTTCTATCAAATAATCCCATTTTTACCCAACTTTGACGATTTGTTTATCGAGATTAATTCTTTTATTGAATTGGTATTTGGGTATTTGAAATATGTTTTTTTTGGTATACTGCTCATTATCGGAATCTTAACCTTTTTTAGTTTAAGAGGAAAGTACATTTTAGCGCGGATGAAATACAAAAAGGAACAAAAGCTAGCGGATAATCCCATGACGAAGCCTCGATTAATTCTAGCTACGCTTTACATCCTTTTTGCGTTCGGAATTCTATTCGATTGGTTCACATTCTTCTTGCTGGCTGTTTTAGATCCCTTACCTGATAGGCTCATTTTTAATTTTATTTCTTTATCAGGAATATTTGATCCCTTTGCATTAAACAGCGTTTCAGATATTAATAAGACAACCTATCCATACGAGAAAACTATTTATTACGGAGTAGCTATAGTTTCCTTTATGGCGCTCTTGACGATTACAATAAGCATATGGCAGATCATTAATAAAGAAGGAACTAAAACAAAAAAATCAATGGTCTCTTTAATAAGTGGCATCGTGACGGGATTGTTAGCAGGATTTACTACTAGCCTTCCTTTATTTCTTTAATTTTTCGAATTAAAAATAGAGATCGTCTTATTTGATTAGATAAAAAGGAATAAAAGCGCCCCGAGCTAAACCAAACTTCGGAAATCGATAGTTTTATGGTTCTCGTATTGCCCAGAAACTAGTCAACAAATCGAACATGCGACCGCCCGGTTAACTTCCGGAGGTAAAATGATTTTACCTTAGCCGGGTGCTTTAGGCACACCGAAACGGAGCTCTACCTAGCTGAGCTATCGAGGCGCGGTTATATTAATTTTCCAATGCTTCACACCAATTATTGGTGGTGCTCTCGCCGGGATTCGAACCCGGGTCACCAGGGTGAAAGCCTAGCATGCCAAGCCCTTTCTTTTTTGGAAAGTTTGGCCGGACTACACTACGAGAGCTTATTATTTGTTTTAAATTATGTCAAAATGATTATTAGAATTGAATAAAATCTATTCTAAATATAATTTTTTAATTAACGTTTGATTTTAAATTTTTTTATAATAGAAATAGAAATGATTACCTTATTAAAAATATACTATTTTTATTATTGTAAATTAAATGCGGGAAGAGGGATTTGAACCCCCGAACTCCTCTGAGACTGGATTCTAAGTCCAGCGCCGTAGACCAGACTTGGCAATTCCCGCTTTAAAGTATAAAAATTTGTTTTTGTTTTAGTAATTAAGGTGAGAAAACTAAATAAATTTTTTAGTTAGAAATGAAATAAAATGGAATTTATTTGCGATTAAATTGATGGTTAAAAAAAGAAATGAGATATATTTAAGAATTAATATTGTTTTTCCCGAATCACACAAAAAAACCAATTATCTCTCTTTCCTTTACTCAATATTCTCTTATTTGAAATTATCAAGATTTTTATATATATATTTTACAAAGAAAGAGTCATGGATAACCAATAAAAGATTTAAAATCAAAGAACTCATTGAATATAATTATATCTATCAAAAAAATACAAAAATGACAATTGATCCATTCATAAAAGAATATATAATTCTTGCATTAAGAATTAATAAACTATTTGATGGTTATATTGATGCCTATTACGGTTCTCCAAAATTTAAAAAGATGGTTGAAAGTGAACCGATTAAATCTCCAAAACAATTAATTAAAACGGTAAAAAGTCTTCAAAAAGACTTATCTGAAGCGATTGATGATCCTGCACGACAAAATTATCTCAGAGCTATTTTAGGAGCTATGGAAACCTTTTTAAAAGTGCTTGATGGTGAAAATATAGATTTTTTTGAACAAATTGAAACCATACTTGGGATTAAACCCGATTTATTTAAGGATGATGAATTCTATGATCTTCAAGAACAATTTAATGAGGCTTATCTAGGAGTAGGAACTCTAGCGGAGAAAATGGAATCATATAAAGAACGTAGATATATTCCTCAGAATCATGTAATTCCATATTTTAAAAAAGCCCTTGAAATAACACGTAGTCGCACAAGAGAATTATTTCCTGATTTACTCCCTGAAACAGAGTCATATCATGTTCAGTTTACCAAAGAAAGAGTTGGCTGGGCGATGTACAATAAATATCAGGGAAATTTTCATTCGCTTATTGAAATAAATCCATCTCAACCATATTATTGGACTACTTTCTTTCCTCTTGCGGCTCATGAAGGTTATCCTGGGCATCATACTGAACTTGCTGTAAAAAATAAACTTCTACATGATAAATTAAATTGGAATGAGCATTGTCTAGTCCTAATGAATACACCCGTAGGCGTTATTATTGAAGGAATCGCTGAAACCGCTCCGTATATTCTTTTCTCTCCAATTGAGAAATTTAGGATTGAAATAAAAGAATTTTGTCCAAATCCTATAGAAGAAGATTCAGTCGAGACTTTAATTAAACAATTTGAATTAAAGTATAAATTAAAGAAATTTAAAATTCATCTTACTAACCTAACATATATAGAAGGTTTATCTAAGAAAGAATTAATTGATTATGGTATGACATTTGGCTTTACTCCTAAAGCAAATTTAGAGAGTGATATTGATTTTATCTTAAATCCAAAATATCGAATTGTACATTATACCTATAATTATGGGAGAGCTTTAATTTCTAAAAAATTTGGTTTCCCCCCAAATTTAGATGATTTTAAATATTTGTTATCCAATCCAGTTATATCTTCAGATCTAGTCTAATTATTCGAAAATAATTTTTTTTGTGGATTTTAAATAATCACTTCTAGTATTTATTATAATTCAAATCAATTTAGTGAGGGATTTTTTTATGCCTGTTGATGGTAACATTGTTCCTTAATGATTTTTGATACTTTCTTTTTTTTTTCTAATGTGTAAAATTCCTGATATTAAATTAAATTTTTAATTATCGAGAACAAGCAGAAATTGGTTTAAATGAATTTTGCCCTAATAAACTACAAGAAGATTCTCTTAATAAGCTTACATATCAAAATCGTGTGAGAAGAAGAGTAAGTTATATTATGTTTAATCTTGGATATTACGCCCATGTTGAGAAATGGAGCGAAGATAAATTATTTCGATATGCAGATACTTTCGAAATATATAGTGAAAAGGATATTAAAAATCGAATTAAAATTTTAGATGATCCCGTATTATCAACCACACCCTTCTCATATTATACAGGAAGTAAGTTAATAATGGATAGGTATGGTGAATTTCCTCCGGTTAAAAAATTTTAAGAATTGCTTACAAAACCAATTCTTCCGTCCGATCTATTTTAAAACCTAGTTTTTTTAGTAGTTTAAATAATTTTTTGAATAATTGAATTGATTAAAGCAATTGTGTTAAAATTTACATTGCTTTAGACTTTCAAGATTAATTTAAGTGAGAATAATGCCTCATACTGACGGAATAGTACCATAATTTGGTGTTGCTTATAGGTTTAACAAAGAAATATAAGCTCACAATATATTTTTTTTTTTTATTATCAATCTCGTTATTAACTTAAATTTTTAAAACTGAACTTCTTTCTTTTTATAATAGACATCTATTATCTTTTCATTAAAAGTATGTCAAAAGTATGTCAAAAGTATGTCAAAAGTATGTCAAGTAGATAATATTTAAGAATTAATATTATTGTTATTAAAGCAGAGAGAATTTATAGTAAAGATAGAAAGGATATGGTTTTCTTATGAGTGTGAGAGATTCTTTAATAAAGTACCTGACGTCAATCTTAAGAGCGTCTCAAGGTACAATTTTGGTGATACTGTGTGATCTAAATGGACTATCTATAGCAAAAATTGGAAGAAAAAGTGAGATTGAGATTAATCCTAACCAAATTACAAGTTTAGCTTCGGCAGCGTTCTCAGCAAGTGAAGAAAGTTGGGAAGACCTAAATATTAAAGATCAAGTTATTTCATTTACATTTTTTGACAAAGTTTGTTTAATAACAATTAGGATTAATGATACTCTTCTAACTATAGTTCACGATTATCGGAAAGAATGGCCTTTAGATGCTGATAATCTAGCAAGTTCTATGTATTATATAAAACAAAAACTTGGAGAGTTTTTTGGTAATAATAGTGAAACTGAGAAAGATTTTGAAGATTTTTCAAATAAAGTACGGAGTGCCGTTTATCTATTTGGTATGGGATCTGAAGTGCCTTTCATATCTTATGCACCAGAAAAATTTGATCAGACTAACCTCTTACCCGCAATAAGTTACGTTCTGGATTCGATGCAAAATCCTATTTTTATAAGATATAGTTTAGTGAGTCCAACAGGCTTAACATTAGATGCGAGAGAAGTTAGTGGTCAGAATTTACAGATTTCTGTCGAGGCATTTTCTGCGAGTGCTAATGTTGCCTTTCAGAAAATGAAAGAGGAGTCTGGAGGAAGCTCGATCGGTGATTTATTATGTTACATTGCAATATCTGGTCAAGATCCTGAGAATTTCTTTGGTATAATAACTAGTCCTTCCGGAAGATTGAAATTTTCAGAGGCAGAAGGAAGTCTCAATGCTGAAGAAATTTCATTTGTTGCGCTTTTTACGCTTTCATACGGAGGTATTCCAATTATGTGTGAATCAAGGAACATAATATTCTCTATAATGAAAATAATAGGTTCAGAAAAAATTACTGATAATTTTATTAAGTCAGTTAACGTACTTACAAGTTTCAAGTATGATTAAACAGAGTTCAAAGGAACCCATTCCAAAATTAGTGTGTCTTCACCTTAATGAGTGTGACAGAAAAAAATGCACAGCTCTAAAATTAATGAAATTAGGTATTTTAGAAATTGTTTCTGACATAAAAGGAAAAAACCGTAATTCTGTTATTCTTAATCCTCTATCTAAAAAAATCATAAATATTAACGAACGAACCATTATTGAAAACTATGGCCTTATGGTTGTAGATTGTTCTTGGAATAAAATTCTTACTCATAAGAATCTCAATTTACCTAATAGCAGGAAATTACCTTCATTACTAGCTTCAAATCCTGTAAATTTTGGTAAATGGGAAAAATTAAGTTCAGCTGAGGCGTTGGCAGCTGCATTATACATTACAGGTTTTAATGAACACGCTGACCTAATTCTCTCTAAATTCTCTTGGGGAGCTGAATTTAAAAGATTAAATGATTTTTAGAATATATTTTTAAATTTTAAAAAAAAGAAAAAGAAATTTGATTCTTATTCAGGGCCCTTTGAGAGTCCGGAAGCAGCAATTACATCGTCTATTTTTAAAATCATTGAAGCTACTTCGGTAGCTGATTGAATAGCTTGAGACAATATCATCAACGGCTCGATAATACCCAGATTTTCCATATTATCAGGTTTTCCTAATTGCATATTTATTCCATACGCATTTCCAGATTCTGATTCGTGTTTTGAGCGTAATTCTAGTAACAAATCAACAGGATTATAACCTGCATTTTCAACCAAAGTTTTAGGTATAATTTCTAAAGCGTTAGCATAAACTTCAATTGCTAATTGTTCTCTTCCCCCAATTGATTGAGCATAAACCCTCAATCGCTTAGCGAGCTCGATTTCAGAAGCACCTCCCCCTGGTAAAATATATGGGTTTTCTATCGCTGCCCTTACTACAGATAATGCATCATGAAGCATTCTTTCTGCCTCATCGACTACATGTTCAATGCCTGCTCTTATTAAAATACTAACTGCTTTAGGATTGGTACATTCTGAAACGAAAATCATATTGTCATCGCCAATTTTCTTTTCTTCTACTTTCCCGGCCTTTCCTAAATCCTCACTTGTAACTTCAAATATGTTGTTTATTATTTTTGCATTTGTAGCTCGAGCAAGTTTTTCCATATCAGAACGTTTCACTCTACGGATGGTGATAATGTTTTCTTGAGCGAGAAAGTTTTGAGCTTTATCGTCAATGCCTTTCTGACAAAAAACAACATTTGCACCCACATCCTTAAGTTTATTTACCCGAGACTTTAACATATTAGATTCTTCTTCGAGGAATTTATTTATTTGATCAGGTGTTTGTATTCTAATTTCAGCATCAAACTCCGTTTTTTCCACCTCGAGAGAAGAACTGACTAACGCAATTTTTGCGTTTCTAAGAGATTTTGGCATCATAGGATGTACGATTTCTTTATCTACAATGATCCCCTCGATCAAATTTGTATCTAGTAAGCTTTTTCCTTCTTTTTTGATAATTTGAATTTGATCTAAATCTATTAATATATTTCCGCCTCTTTCCTCTTTAACTTGACTTACAGCTCTAACTGCGATATCAGCAAAATGATTTTTAACACCAACAATCAATTTGCTATTCATTGAGGTCTCTGCTACTTTTATTAGGGTTTGAGTGTCATTACTATCAATTTTTATTGCTAAATCTTGCAAAATTTGCTTAGATTTTACTAAAGCTTTTCGATAACCTCTGAAAATAATTGAGGGGTGTACACCTTGTTCCATTAGTTCTTCAGCAAGATTTAATAATTCACCAGCGATGATTACGCTTGTGGTTGTTCCATCTCCAACTTTATCATCTTGCGTTTTGGCAACCTCTACAATCATTTTTGCGGCGGGATGTTCGACATCAATTGTATCAAGAATCGTTGCTCCATCGTTTGTAATTGTAACATCTCCTAGTGAATCAACGAGCATTTTGTCCATTCCTTTTGGGCCTAGAGTGGTTCTTACGGCTTCTGCTACCGCTTTAGCTGCAGCTATATTATTTCTTTGGGCATCCTTTCCTTGTTTTCTTTCTGCACCTTCTTTTAAAATTAGGATAGGTACTCCGGATAACTGTGCCATATTAAAATCACTTTTTTTCGATATTTTACTTAGTTATTATTATTAATTATATAATGATCTCTAAGTCATAAAACTAAAAAAGTTTTCGAAAAATAATCCCACCACACAACAAATATTCATAATTCCTATGTCTAGTTTCATTAAAACATTTCATCATAGAAACTTTGAGACTACTAAAAAGAGTTAAACTGTTCTCATTTTATTTCAAATAATATTATCAACGATGTTTTGTTGGATTATTTGTGGCATTAGTCCGAATACCTCTATCCCATCAACCGAAATGGCGTTTGGGAATGCTTTTTTCATGATATTATATGCTCCATTTATGTCGGCATTGATTTTTAATCCTTTTGATGTTCTAAACAACCCTCTTTTAATTCTCTTTCCTAAATATATTTCATGTTTTTCAATGGATTCTTTATCCAAAAAACTACACTTAGAAGTATAGGCTTCATCAATGGTTAAGAAGCCAATTCCTTTTAATTGAGCTTTATATTCTATTTGTTTTACCAATTTCAATAAGGGGGTTTGAACAAAGTTCTGATTATTCTTTTTTCCGATATTTATCTTCTGTTTCCATCCATTGTTATAACCCATTACAATTGTTCCTATGTTATTTAGAATGCAATACTTGATTACATTCTTGGAAATTCGGTGAAATATGGTGTTTATTTTATTGTTTCTGATTAAATGTAGTTTTTGAATTCTCTTAGTGTCTTGAAAATTACCTTTCTTATTTTCTATGCTTCTGAAATGTGCTAGTTGCTTGTTGTAATATTGATTTATGGATTTTATCACCTTACCTTTAATAATAAATGGGTCAACTCCAATATTATTTACAGCAGCTATAAGGTTATTCAACCCTAAATCAATTGACAGTATCTTATTTTTATTTAGTCCTAAATCCTGCTCTTCTTTTTCATAGACAATTTCTATTTTATATTTTATTCCTAATGGTAAAATTCTTACTTCTTTTATTTTTTCCTTTATTCTTGTTTTTAACAGTTTGAGATTAACTTTTTTTGGAAAATATAAATACCCCTCTTTAATTCTGCATTGCTGGTTTGTAAAAATAACGATATATTCTCCATTCTTCTTTTTATAATGTGGAATTCTTGGCTTTTTCTTAAATTTCATTGGTTTCGCTCTATATTCCTTCAATGCTCTAAAATACGATCTCCAATTTCTATCAACTAGCTTTAGAATCTGTTGCGAAGTCTGGGAGGGTAATTTTCTATATACTTGTTTATCTTTTAAGATATAATCCAGATCGTAGTAATTGAGAAAATTATTTAATTTAAGAAAATCTTGTCTTACATACCAATTAGCAATATTATGTAAATTCTTAGCTAAATGACACAATTTAGAAAGTTGGTCAGATTTATTTATGTGTATTGTTTCAGATAATCTCAAGTTAATACTTAAATTAGATTAACTATATTTAAAAAAATACAGAGTCCAATAATACTGATGAATATTATCAATTGAATTCAAAATTCATTAATTTAATTTTTATATTACACCGTATCACTATAATCAAAGATGCTCAGAATTTTTCCCCTCAAGGCTTAACCCGAAAGTCAAAATTAACGAGTTATTTAGAAGACATCGCTCTACTGCAGAGAGGTACAGGAGAATGTCTAATAACTATAGCAACTCGTCCAAATATTAGTAAGGAGATCCTCGCTAATAATTCAAAAAATGATTACATCAAATAAAAAAGATTCCTAATCCTTATTCTTGCCCTATTATTTCATCTTAGAAACTTTAAGATCATTCTTCAATCCCGACAGTGGATACTTATCGGAATACCGATAATATAGGTAAAAAAAAAAGGAAAATACATGATGTTCTAATACAACACATCCGTTTACGGTATAGCATTTGATTGACCAGGCATTTTTTCTCACTTCATTAGTTAAATAAAATGCAATAAGCACGTTATTCTCTTAAATTCGAATTTGCTTAGAGACGCTTTTAAACCTATTTTATTATCTGATGAAATTTATTTAAACTTCGACAAAAATTAAAATTATTGTGATTTAAATTGAATGACTAATTCTCTATTTGTTTTATAAAATTGATAAATTAACATAAAGAACTATAAAAATATTCTGTTAAATTGGAAATTTTTACTGATAAAAAACAGTACATGGAAGAAAATTAGCTTTACTGTAAATCTGAAGGTAAAATCGGGTTTACGAGCAGATTTCGAAAGTTTTTTACAGAAGGAAATTCACCATATTTGTTTTTTATGAGATTACGACCAAGATTATACGAAAAAACAGTTGTTGAATAGGTAGGGTCAGAAATTAATTTTAGTAAATTTTTTATGTCTTTTTGGTTAAAGATTTCATAATTATTTGCGTATCGAATTAACCTTTCTTCGCTCCACTTGTCTACAAGCGCGTGATAAGCAAGATTATACCATAAAAGCGATTGTTTTCTTTTTGCTTTGTATTGCATTGCTAACATTTCATGAGAATCTTCTTTTGACGAGTCTGGACAAAAATTATGCAATTCAATTTCTGCGTGATCTCGATAAGAGAAGAGCACATTAGCAGCGATATTTGCTATCCCTTCGCTAATAATGAGCTTTGGTGATTTAAGTACTAATATTGAATGTTCAAATTGATTTAACTCACGATACAACTTCTGTTCTTTGACAGAAAATTCCGTGTGGTGTCCAGGATACCCCTCGTGAGCGGCAGCAGACAAGAAAGCACTCCAATACATGTTATAAGATGGATTGATCTCTAATCGAGAGCGAAAATTACCTAAATACCACTCGTAATAAGGCCATTTCAAATCATCGCTATTGGTATTATTCACTAACTTGATAAAAATTTTCTCTTTTTTTGGTATGAGATCCGTAAATAGTTCTTTGGTTCGTTCTTCTGTAATGCTCAATGCTTTTTTAAACATTGTAAGAACTCTATTCTGAGGAACTTTTCGTCGAATTCTTATACCATTCATCCCTTCTTTTAGACTCCCTGATCTTCCGTAAGCCTCGTTAAACTCTTCTTTTAAGTCAGTTAATTCAGATTCGTTGACAGGTCCCAAATTCACATCATATAACCCTAAAAACTGCTCTTTGAAAGGGATTTTGACTCCATTCAAAATTTCGATTGAAGTCTTCATCGATACCAACATTTTTTCTAAGTATTGTTCACGTTTTTTATCATAACCTTGATTAAACAATTTTGTTTCCAAAGTTATGCAATCACCTAGCAGTTTGTTTGGTGACTTTATTGACTCTTTGTTGACAATTTTGCATATTTTTTTTGGACCAACATAAAAATCAACATAACCTTTATCAATTTTGTTTATGCGAAGCGCTAAAAGTAAAAAATCTTTTCCAAACCTAGGAATTTTCATAACCGTACACACATTTTTGTCTTCGAGAAAGTAAAATGAGTATCTTAATTAAAGTTTTTAGAAAAATATCTAAACTATTTGTTGTATTACTTCTCTCTTAATTAGCTTTAATAGTTTACTAGATTTCCAAGACTTTATTGAAAAGTTAGATTGTACTTTATCGATAGAGAATAGTCTTTTCTTTTTTCTCTAAACTTTATCGCCTGTTCGTTGTTTATTCTTAATTCAAACATTTTGATTTCAGGCTTATATGTGTTATAGATTTTTTTTCTAATTTTAAGCAATTTTGCAAAGTTTTAAGAGTTCTTTTTAAAAGAACTTTAGAGTGTTAAATTAATTCTTTTTTACTCTACTTAATAACCAGAATAATAACTTATTATAAAAGGGCAATTCAAATAATATCTGATTTAGCTTAATACTTTTGTGGAATTTTTGGTATTAACACCTTTTAGGTGATAACCAAATTTTTTTTCTTTTACTTATTTAGTAAAAATTTAGATTGATATCATTTAAACTCTTAGATTTGTTATTTTTTTATTCAGCAAACTATCATTCTTTGTGCTGCGTGGGGTCTCAACCTCAAGGAAAACATTAATATAGGAGTTCTCCCCAGTAATAAGTAGAGATAAAAAATTGGTTGATTAAAATGACAATTTATCCTAATTTAGACGAAAAGATACCTATAAATTTTTTTTCTGGACCACAAAAACTGAATTCAAAATCAACATCTCAAATAATATGCGCTCATTTAGGCTCTCTCGTATGGGATGGATTTAACAATTTAGAATATAAAAGAGAGCATAGAATTATGTGTTCAAAATGTGGGAAACGGTTTGGAAGGGATATTGAAATGTGGAATTTATTATCTTACCAACAAATGATTAAAATGATCCTTTACGAGCTATTTATTTTAAAGTTTCCGCTCACTGGAGTGGCAAAACAATGGGAAATTCCTCAACAAAAGTTAAGCCAATTTAGAAAATCGTTTGTTTTGCAGGTATTTCAACAGAATTCGGAGGTAATTGAGCAGAAATTAAAAGCACTTCCAAGAGGCGTAATATTAGGAGATGAGACGTATTTGGGTTCTCGAGGCAATTCTGATACAGAAATTGTATTTATCAACAATGAATACGAAACGCTTTCCATCGGACTCGCAGATGAGGGCGATCTCAAGACATCAATTCTTGAAGCTTTCCACAAAATCCCTGAAGCGTGTAGAGAAAGACTTAAAGTCCTCATCACCGATGGCGAGCCTTCTTACAAATCAATTGCTAAGATCTTCGGTAGTAAAGTAATTCATGTGGCTCAATTGCATAGAGAAAAGCAACGCGGAGAAATTATTATCAGCAAATATGAAAAACTTGGTCCTCACTTTTTACATTATAAGATCTACACGCATTGGAAGGTATTTTATCGCAATAAGCACGAGTTGAATTTCAAATGGGAGATCAAGTTCATTAAAGGCAAGATTCAGAAAAAGAGAGGCAGACCTCGAAAAGCAGATACGTTGCAAAATGAGAACGAACGATGGCGGCAAAAATTGGAGAAGTACCAATCCGATTCGTTCCAGAAAGAAGGTACTGCCAAAATTTTCGTAAATTTCGAGACTAACAAGTTATCCATTCGTGCGGGTGCCAAAAAATGGATGATTCGGATGCTCTTTCCTATATTCAAAATTTTTAAAGGAAAACACATTACCACCAACAAGATAGAAAGTAAGCATTCACAGGTGAAACGAAGCGGAGCAGGGAGAAAGCAGAGAGATAAGGAATACGGGCATAAATTATACGCTCTTCACACATTCCTTGTGGAATATGGACATATCCCATTTACAAATCTCGCGGGGCGTTCTTTGTATAGTTATTTAATAAAAAGTAGTAAAAAGAAAAAAATAGGGTATAGAAACCTCGAAAACGATCGTATTTCCGTTCAAACCGTTCTAAGTGCCTATGAGTAAAAACTTAAATTTAATGATCACCTAAAAGGTGTTATACCCGAATTTTTTAGTAATTTTTTTTATTCTTTAAAAAAGTTTGTGTAGTTTAAAACTTCTTTATCAAACAAATTTTAAATGGTTAATAGTTTTTTTATTTTAACATCAATTTGTCTAATTATTAACTTAGTGTATTATTTCTTTAAGAAAAGAGGTTATATTTTCTTCAAGATTAAATACATCATATTAATGGGATTTTTAATCACAATCTTTTTTTTATTGTTCGAGTTTCCTTTGTTTCTTTTACAAGATTCTGATTATGTGTTAGAAAACTTTACTTATTATATTACTGAAGTATTTAGTTTTAATATTACTGTTATCTTCTTCTGTTGTTCCATCATTCTCTATTTACTAAATTGCTTCAAGATTGACAAATCATTAATAGAATTAGAGATTCCTTCAAGTAAAGCTTCAAAGGATGGCTCTATTAAAATTGGAAGAATACTAAAAGGTAACTCTAAGAAATATAATTTTTTATTATCATTCAAGGACCTTGAAAAACATATGTTTATTTGTGGTTCAACAGGTACTGGAAAAAGCAATTTTATACAAAATTTTCTCATTAATTTTACGAAACAAATTGAAAAACCCTTTTTTTTAGTAGAATTTAAAGGAGAGTATCATTTTTTGCAAGAACATATAAAGAACTTAATAATTCTTTGGCCAGGTGAAAATTTTTCGATAAATTTATTCGATCCCTTGGGAGCTAATCCAAAGATCCATGCTGAAAGAATTTTTGATATAATTAGAAGTGGTCAATTTCTAGACGATAACGCTGAATATTCGCCTCAAATGGAAAGAGTTTTAATTGATATCCTTACAATAGTGTGTGAAAACAAAGACTTCAGGAATTGGGAAGGATTTCAAGAATGCTGTGATGTTTATCTAAAAGATGAAAAAGATAAAATTCCTATGCTAAAACAAACGCTTATTAGTTTAAATAATAGAATTAGGAGATTCGCTGTTGGACCAATGAGAGCTGTTTTCGATTCGAATTCTAGACTCACAGTATCACAACTCTTTAATAAGAAAGTTATTTTAGATTTGAGTTCTATTATACGGCTTGGAGGAGAAAAGGAAGATGCACTATTCTTTTTAAACATGGTTTTAAAGTATTTATGGGATAGAAATTTAACCAGAGGTGCAAATAATTATAATGGAATAAATCATATCACAATAATCGAAGATGCTCAGTATTTTGCCCCTCAAGGTTTAACAAGAAAGTCAAAATTAACGAGTTATTTAGAAGACATCGCTCTACTGCAGAGAGGTACAGGAGAATGTCTAATAACTATAGCAACTCGTCCAAATATTAGTAAGGAGATATTGGCCAATAATGGCGTAGTAGTAACATTCAAAAATCATATAGAAAAAGACATCATGAGTGAACTTTTAAATTTAGAATCTGAAAAGAAAAGTTATTTATCTATAATAGATGAAGGACAATGTATAATTCGGGTAAATTCAATAAAGGAACCGTTTTTACTTGGAATTCCTTACATAAAACGCAACTCTCTAACAGTTTCAGAGATAAACAGAAAAAACGAGATGATTTTAGATAAAAAACAAAAGAATTCCGATTTAACATCGTTAGATACTCATAAATCTAATAATCTAGTAATTCAAAATAACGGTAAGAGTAAACCTTTGATATTCAAGGACATTTTGCGAATAAAATCTTTTAGAAATAATCTTAAAAATGATAACGGTATGCTTTCTAAAGAAATTGATGATTTAGACCGTTCATTTAATAACGATCTTGCTGATGTTCTTAATGATGATGAAAGTAGCGAATTTGATATCTACATCAAGAAGTTATACACCGATCAGGAAAAACACAAATAATTTTTAAGACAATAAAATTCTTTTACTCATTAATGACTTTTTTAATAGGTATAGTTGGTAAACCAAGTGCAGGCAAGTCGACCTTTTTAAATGCCGCTTGTTTAACTAATGCTAAGGTGAGTGAGTTACCTTTTACTACGATAGAACCAAATAAAGGCGTTGCGTATATAAAAACAAAATGTGTTTGCCAAGATTTGAATGTTGACGATAATCCAAAAAATTCTTACTGTGTTAATGGGGATCGTTTTATTCCTATTAATGTACTTGATGTAGCGGGATTGGTTCCAGATGCTCATAAAGGAAAAGGGCTAGGAAATCAATTTCTTAACGATTTAATTAGAGCAGATGCTCTTATTCATATAATCGATATTAGTGGATCTTTGGATAAAACGGGTAAAAGGATAAAAATGGGTGAAAATGATCCTTACGACGACATCTTATTTCTTGAAAAAGAGATTAATCTATGGTTTAAACAGATATTAGAAAGAGAGGACTGGGATAAATTCGTGAAATCACATGCGCGGGATAATAAAAATTTTTTGGAGGAACTTTATAAAAGACTTTCCGGAATAAAAGTTAATAGAAAACAAATCATTCAGGCGCTAAAAAACTCAAGTTTAGAAGATCTAAGTCCATCATTATGGTCAGAAAAAGACCTTTTAACTTTTTCTAAAATTTTAAGAGAAAAATCAAAACCTATCATCGTAGTAGCAAATAAAATTGATAGAGAAAATGGGATGGAAAACTTCAATAGACTGAAGAATAAATATACGGAGAAAATAATACCTTGTAGTGCATTGGCAGAATATTTTTTAAGAACTTATCACCAAGAAAAGAAAATCGAATACATACCTGGTTCGGATAGTTTTAGAATTTTAGATAATGAAGGATTCAATCAAAATGAATTGGAAGGATTAAAAAACATTAAAGAGAAGATCATTAATCTTTTTAGTGAAACGGGTGTTCAAGCAGCATTAAATTTTACTGCTTTTTCAATATTAAACCAAATTTGTGTTTACCCAATATCGGATATTAATAAATTTTCAGATAACAAGGGAAATATTTTGCCAGACGCATTTTTAGTTAAGAAAGGTACATTATTAAGAGATTTTGTTGGAGATAAAATTCATACTGATTTAGCGGACCACTTTATATTTGGGATCGATGCCAGAACAAAGAGAAGGTTAGGAGAAAACTACGAATTAAAACATAATGATATAATTAAAATTGTTACTGCTAAATAAGAGAATTATTCTTGCTTGGAAGTTAATAGAATATAGACTAAGATTATTATTAGCAATAAAATCCCTAAAAGAACTAGAATAAAATTAAAAATTTCTTGCTCATCAGTCAAAACTGTTTGAAAGATAAATAATAAAATCAGTAAAAAATAGCTTATTAACTTCATATGATTAATTCATAAAATATAATGTATTTTAAAAAAATTTCTGATTTTTTTCTATTCTATTTGAATTTACTTAGAATTTTTCATTTAATAAATGGTAATAGCTCGGTTTTATTTTGTAGCTAAATTTAATAGCTATTTGATTTTAGCCGATATTAAGTGGACCTGACGGGAATTGAACCCGTGACCTCTTGAGTGCAATTCTTGCATCAAACTAATAGTTTGTTATGCGTCAAGCGATCTGCTACTGATCTACAGGCCCTAATAAAAAAAAGATTAAAAGTTAACTAAGAGCCTTTGTAAAATTAGAAATTCTTGAGATATTTAAAAATAGGAGGTGATCCAGCCGCAGGTTCCCCTACGGCTACCTTGTTACGACTTCTCCCTCCTCGCATACTAGAAACTCGATATGACCAAATTGACCAAACCTCATTTTTAGCACACTCGGATGGAGCGACGGGCGGTGTGTGCAAGGAGCAGAGACGTATTCACCGTGCGATGATGACACACGATTACTAGGGATTCCACGTTCATGTCGGCGGGTTACAGCCGACAATTCCAACTGAGATATGATTTCGGGATTGGTTTCTCCTTTCGGAGTCACAGCCCATTGTTCATACCATTGCAGCCCGCGTGTAGCCCAGGGGTTTCGGGGCATACTGACCTGCCTTTGCCCGCTCCTTCATCCGTCTTATCGACGGCGGTCCCTTTAGTGTTCCCAACGAAGTCGTGACTTCTTGGTGGCAAATAAAGGTGCGGATCTCGTTCGTTGCCTGACTTAACAGGATACCTCACGGCACGAACTGGCGACGGCCATGCACCTCCTCTCAGCTCGTTGGGTAAGGTCGTCAACCTGACCGTCATACTGCTGTCTCCCCTGGTAAGTTTCCCGGCGTTGAGTCCAATTGAACCGCAGGCTTCACCCCTTGTGGTGCTCCCCCGCCAATTCCTTTAAGTTTTAGCCTTGCGACCGTACTTCCCAGGCGGCACACTTA